>JGI24890J29729_1000026_pt1 | contig 137221 bp, 126 predicted proteins | sample FreactcultureFD7_FD_29729 | JGI IMG/M metagenome (IMG submission 29729) | reverse complement strand
GGGCCTTTTCTTCATCCCGGCGCGCGCCGCCGATACAGGCGTCGAACTTGAATTCTTCGATGGTTTCCAGCAGCGTCACGGCTTGCGCAGCGTTGCGCGAATCGGTTTGCGGGTTGCGCAGGCGCACGGTGCCGCGCTTGATCGAATCTTCCACCGAACGCACCACCAGGCGCTCGCCCAGTTCAGCGGCGCGGCGGTCACGGAATTCGATGACTTCCGGGAAGTTGTGGCCGGTGTCGATGTGCACCAGCGGGAAGGGGAACTTCCCGGGACGGAAGGCCTTCTCGGCGATGCGCAGCAGCACCACCGAGTCCTTGCCGCCGGAGAACAGCAGCGCCGGGTTGCTGCACTCGGCCGCGACCTCGCGCATGATGTGGATGGCTTCCGATTCCAGCCAGTCGAGGTGACGGTTGCTGGCGTTGTCCAAAAAGAGGGTGTCTACCGCAGTGTTCATGCCGGACCTTCCGATGCGTTGCTTGTTGTTGCTTTGATTGAATTCTGGTTCAGCTCGCCGCATGCGCCTTGATGCGCACCAGCTTGCCGTCGACCACGTGCAGGCCGCATTCCTTGGAGTCGGGGTTCTCCCACCACCAGCGACCGGCGCGGATATCTTCACCGGGCTGGATGGCCCGGGTACAGGGCTCGCAGCCGATGGACGGATAACCCTGGTCGTGCAGCGGGTTGTAGGGCACGTCGTTGGCGCGGATGTAGTCCCACACGTCCTGTTCCGACCAGTCGGCCAGGGGGTTGAACTTCTCCATGCCGTGGGCTTCGTCCCGTTCCTGCACGTGCAGCTCGGCCCGCGTGACCGATTGCGCGCGGCGCTGGCCGGTGACCCACGAAGCCTTGCCCTGCAGGGCGCGATTGAGCGGCTCCATCTTGCGGATGTGGCAGCACTCCTTGCGCAGTTCCACGCTGTCGTAGAAGGCGTTGGCGCCGTGCTTCTGCACGTAGGCTTCCACCGCCTCAGGCTGGGGACGATAGGGCGCGACCTCGTAATCGTAGGCCTCGCGGATGCGGTCCAGCATGCCTACGGTTTCCTTGTGCAGGCGGCCGGTTTCCAGGGTGAAGATGCTGATGCGATCCTGCAGCTTGGCGCGCAGGATCAGGTCGGTCAGCACCATGTCTTCGGCCGCCAGGCTGGAGGCCAGCGCCGCCGGGGCGTACTCGGCGGCGATGCGTTCCAGCGTGGCCTGGGTCTTGGCGATGAGTTCTTGCAAGCCTGGGGTAGCCATGGGCTGTCCTTCCTTCTTCACGATCGCGCCTCAGTCGGCGGTTTGCACGGTTTCGCGCTTGACGCGGCGGAACAGCGGGTTCTTCTCGTCCCAGGAGGTCTGGTATTTCTCGGAGAAGTCGGTCAGGCCCTTGACGGCATCGTGGATGTTCTTGTCGGCACGCACGGCGAAGGCGTCGAAGCCCACGCGCTGCATGTAGAACAGCTGATCGCGCAGCACGTCGCCGATGGCGCGCAGCTCGCCGGTGTAGCCCAGGCGGGCACGCAGGTTGTAAGCGATGGAATAGCCACGGCCATCGGCGAACTTGGGGAAGTCCACGGCGACGACCTTGAAGCTGTCCAGCTGGCCCTTCAGTTCTTCCGGACGTTCATCGCTGGCCAGCCAGACGCCGATCTCGGCGCGCGACTTCAGGGCATCGCCCTGGGCCTGCCATACCTTCAGCGGCACGATCACGCGGCCTTGCGGCACGGTCACGGTTTCTGCGGTCTCGCCTTCAGCCAGGCGCAGGACGGTCCAGTCGTCGCTGACGACGGTCTTGTTCTTGATGATTTCAGGCATTTGCGTCTTCTCCTGCGACATACTCGGCCGAACGGATCGGCGTTGCGTAAACGAATTCCTTGAACGGGGTCACACCGATGCGGCGCACGGTGTCGATGAAGCGTTCTTCCTCGGTGCGCTGCTTGACGTACACCTGCAGCAGGCGGTCGATCACGGTCGGCATCTGGGTGGCCGAGAACGAGGGGCCGATGATCTTGCCGATCGAGGACTCGTTACCCTGGGCACCGCCCAGCGACACCTGGTACCACTCGGAACCATCCTTGTCCACGCCCAGGATGCCGATGTTGCCCACGTGGTGGTGGCCGCAGGCGTTGATGCAACCGGAGATGTTCAGTTCGATGTCGCCGATGTCATGCTGGAAGTCGATGTTCTCGAACTTCTCGGCAATGGCCTGGGCGATCGGGATCGACTTGGCATTGGCCAGCGAGCAGAAATCGCCGCCGGGGCAGCAGATGATGTCGGTCAGCAGACCGATGTTGGGCGTCGCCAGTCCATGCGACTTGGCGGCCTTCCACAGCGCATACAGGTCGGATTGCTTGACGTCGGCCAGCACCAGGTTCTGTTCGTGGGTCACGCGCAGTTCGCCGAAGCTGTATTGATCGGCCAGGTCGGCCACGAAGTTCATCTGGTCGGCAGTGATGTCGCCCGGGGACACGCCCGGCTTTTTCAGCGACAGGATCACGGCGGCATAGCCGGCCTGCTTGTGCGCCTTGACGTTGCGCTTGATCCAGTTGGCGAAGCCACGGTCTTCGGCCTTCAGGCGTTCGTATTCCGCATCCACGGCCGGCAGCGTTTCGTAGGCCGGATCGGTGAAGAACTTGGCCACGCGCTGCAGTTCTTCTTCGGTCAGGGTGGAAGGGCCATCCTTGATCTCGGCCCATTCTTCTTCCACCTGGCGCGCGAACTCCTCGGGGCCGATGGCCTTGACCAGGATCTTGATGCGCGCCTTGTACATGTTGTCGCGGCGGCCGTACTGGTTGTAGACGCGCAGGATCGCTTCCAGATAGGACATGGCGTGCTTCCAGGGCAGGAAGTCACGGATCACGCTGCCCAGGATGGGGGTGCGGCCCATGCCGCCGCCCACCAGCACGCGGAAGCCGACTTCGCCGGCTTCGTTCTTGATGACGTGCAGGCCGATGTCATGTACCGCGGTCGCGGCGCGGTCTTCGGCAGCGCCGCTGATGGCGATCTTGAACTTGCGCGGCAGGTAGGCGAACTCGGGGTGGAAGGTGCTCCACTCGCGGATCAGTTCGGCGTAGGGGCGCGGATCGACGATTTCGTCGGCGGCCACGCCGGCCAGTTCGTCCGAGGTGGTGTTGCGGATGCAGTTGCCGGAAGTCTGGATGGCGTGCATTTCCACGCTGGCCAGTTGTTCCAGAATCTCGGGCGACTCTTCCAGCTTGATCCAGTTGAACTGGATGTTCTGGCGGGTGGTGAAGTGACCATAGCCGCGGTCGTACTTGACGGCGATCTCGGCGAACTTGCGCAGTTGATTGGAGGCCAGCATGCCGTAGGGAATGGCGATGCGCAGCATGTAGGCATGGCGTTGCAGGTAGAGCCCGTTCTGCAGACGCAGGATGCGGAATTCGTCTTCGGCCAGCTCATCCGACAGGCGACGGCGCACCTGGTCCCGGTATTGTGCAACTCGCTCTTTGACGATCAGGTGATCGTATTGGTCATAGCGGTACATCTTGTCTTCCCTGTTAACGTCTTATGGGCGACCGGATCAGGGTGCGCCCGATTGAAAATCAGCCTACCAAATCAGCTTGACTGCAACGCTCGTCAGCGTAATGGCCAGCAGGCCGCGCAAGAATTTCTCCGGCACCGCTCGCGCGGCGAGCGATCCGATGGTGATGCCCGGAACCGAGCCCAGCAACAAGGTCGCCAGCAGTTCCCAGTTGATCGAACCCAGCCACCAGTGGCCCAGCGCCGCAATGGCGGTCAGCGGCACGGCATAGGCAATGTCGGTGCCGGCAATCTCCGCCGGAGACAGGCGAGGATACAGCAACACGAGCAAGGTGGCGCCGACGGCACCGGCACCGATGGAAGAAATCGTCACCAGCGTGCCCAGCAGGGCACCGGCGGCGATGGTGGCGTTGGCGAGCGTGGCACCCTGCAGCTGGCGTTGTGGATGGGCATTGAGCCAGGCTTGCATGCGTGCGCGGAACAGCAGGGCCACCACGGTCAGGAACACCGAGATCGCGATCGAATAACGGATGGTCAGGGCGATGCCGTCGCTGACGGCGCCGAAGTGCTTGAGCAGCAGGGTGGTCACCAGCGCAGCGGGCAGGGCGCCATAGGACAGGCGGCGCACCACATCCCAGCGCACCGTACCCTTGAATCGGTGGGCCAGGGTGCCGGCGGTCTTGGTCGCGGAGGCAAAGGCCAGGTCGGTGCCCACGGCCACCGAAGGGTGAATGCCGAACAGCAAGGTCAACAGCGGTGTCATGAGCGAGCCGCCACCGACCCCGGTCAGTCCGACCAGCAGTCCTACGGCAAATCCGCTTACTACATAAGAAACAGTCATAACACCTCGCCCATTAGTCTGCGAATCGTAATAAACTTATGTTTCAAACCAAACTACATAGTATTTATTTGCTTATATACGCCTTTGGCATATGGAAATGCGCCAAACGAGGCAGGTAAGGCCGGTGAGGCCAGCAAGGCAGGCGCGGTGCGCCGCCATACCAGGTAGAAGCGAAGGAATTCCCTCATGAATCTTCATCAATTCCGTTTCGTTCGTGAAGCGGTAAGGCAGAACTTCAACCTCACGGAGGCCGCCAAGGCCCTGTATACCTCGCAGCCCGGGGTCTCCAAGGCCATCATCGAGCTGGAGGAGGAGCTGGGCGTGGACATCTTCACGCGCCACGGCAAGCGTATTCGCGGCCTGACCGAGCCGGGCCGCGCGGTGCTGCGCTCGGTCGAGCTGATCATGCAGGAAGTGGATGGCCTCAAACGTATCGGCAAGGAATTCGCCGCCCATGACAGCGGCAGTTTCACCATCGCCACCACCCACACCCAGGCGCGCTATGCGCTGCCCAAGGTGGTGCAGGCCTTCACGCAGAAGTATCCGAAAGTGCATCTTTCCTTGCTGCAGGGCAACCCCAAGCAGATCACCGAGATGGTACGCAACGACCAGGCGGACATTGCCATCGCTACTGAAGCGCTGGCTTCAGGCGAGGGCCTGGTTTCGCTGCCTTGTTATCAGTGGGAGCACGTGGTGGTGGTGCCGCCGGATCACCCCTTGCTGCAGTCCAGAAGCCTGACGCTGGAAGAGATTGCCGGCAATCCCCTGATTACCTACGATTCCGCCTTCAGCGGCCGCAGCAAGATCGACCATGCCTTCTCGCTGCGCCAGTTGAAGCCTGACGTGGTGCTGGAAGCCATCGATGCCGACGTCATCAAGACCTACGTGGAGCTGGGCATGGGTGTGGGCATCATCGCCGGCATCGCCTTCGATGCCGAGCGCGACCGTGGCTTGCGCGCCATTCCGGCCGGCCACCTGTTCGGCACCAATGTCTCGCGGGTGGCCTTGAAGCAAGGGGCGTATTTGCGGGGATATGTCTATACCTTCATTGAATTGCTGGCACCGACCCTCAATCGCAAGCTGATTGCGCAGGTCATGGAAGGCGAGAAGGACATGTATGAACTTTAAGGCGTAAGGCCCGGCACCGAGCAGTGCGCCAGGCCTGAAACAAAACGGCCGGATCCTTGCAGATCCGGCCGTTTGCGTTTGCAGCGCTTGGCGGCAATCTTATGCCACCGCCGTGCGCTCCAGGTCGCGGCAGCCATCCAGCAGGAAGGACAGGCCCACCACCAGCACCAGTTCACCTTCGGCCGAACGGGCCGTACCGGTGATGCCGGCAGTGTGGATCGCGGTCAGCGGCTTGATCACCAGATCGGCCGTGCCTTCCACCGATTCCACGCCCAGGATGTAGGGGTGGGGAACCGCCATGACGATACCCACTCGCTCATTGCCCGGCTCGTAGCCCAGCACGCCGGCCAGCGAATTGACCGGCAGCGGACGGCCCTGGTCGCGCAGCACCGGGGCGCCACCGACTTCGTCGAAGGTTTCCGGCAGCTCGACCACGCGCTCCACCACCGCCATCGGCAGGGCCAGCGGAGCACCGGCGCAGCGCACCAGCATGGTCGGGATGATCGACAGTTCGATGGGCAGGCGGATCGAGAACTTGGTGCCCTTGCCGATGGTGGATTCGATGCGGATGGTGCCGCGATGCTTTTCCACCGCCGTCTTGACCACGTCCATGCCCACGCCGCGTCCGGAGACGCTGGAGGCCACTTCCTTGGTCGAGAAACCGGGCAGGAACACCAGCTGCAAGGCTTCGTCGGAGGTCAGCGCCTGGTGTTCGTTGATCAGGCCCTTGGCCAGCGCCTTGTTGCGCAGCATGTCCGGGTCCATGCCCTTGCCGTCATCGAAGACTTCGATCATGACGCTGCTGCCGGCCTGCCAGGCGTTGAGCGAGATGGTCGCCTTGTTGGGCTTGCCGGCGGCGGCGCGGTCCACTTCGATACCGTGGTCCAGCGAGTTGCGCAGCATGTGCACCAGCGGGTCGTAGAGGCTGTCCACCACCACGCGGTCGACTTCGGTTTCGGCACCGGTGATGACCAGGTCCACGTCCTTGCCCAGGTCCTTGGCCAGTTCGCGCACCAGTCGGGGGAACTTCTGGAACAGGCGGCCGACCGGCTGCATGCGCGTGGACAGCGTGGCACGTTGCAGTTCGCTGGAGTAACGCGAGGCGCGGCCCAGGGTTTCGGCCAGGGTCGACATGAGCGCCGCAGCGGTCCCTTCGAACTTGAACTGCTGCAGCTTTTCCAGCAGCACGGCAGCCTGGTTGGCGGCCTGCACCGATTCGCCAGCCACTTCCAGCAGGGCGTCCAGCTTGACGGCATCGATACGGATGCTTTCTTCCTTGGCTCCGCCAGGGGAATCGGTGGCGCGGCGATTCTGCTGCGCCGGGGCGGCCGCCTTGGGCTCGCCATCGGCGGCGGGTGCGGCTGCAGCGGCAGCCACGGGTGCCGCTGCAGCGGCCGCCACCGGGGCCGCCTCGGCGCTACCCTCCGCGACCGGCGCGGCAGCTGCACCGGGCACCACGGCCTGGTAGAGGGCGGGCCAGTCCAGTTCGCCATTTTTCATCACGCTGGCACTGCCATCGACGCTGGCGGCGGCGACCGGGGCGGCAGCCGCGGGCGCGGCCACTGGTGCTGCGGCTGCCGGAGCAGGCGCTGCTGCAGCCGGGGCCGGAGCCGGAGCGGATTCGCTCTTGCCTTCGATGGCCTGGGTCAGGATGTCCTTCAGTTCGGCGGGCATCGAGGCCAGGCTGTCGGGTGCGGCACCGTTGGACAATTCGGTCAACTGGTCGGCCACGAAGCCGCTGGCTTGCAGCGCCGCCTCGATGGCCAGCGGCGTGACCGGGGCTTTGCCGGTGCGCAGCGCATCGAACAGGTTTTCGGTCAGGTGGCAGGCCGACACCATGGCCGGCAGGTTCACGAACCCGGCGCCACCCTTGATGGTGTGGAATGCGCGGAAGACCGCGTTGAGGATTTCAAGGTCATCAGGATGTCGTTCCAGCGTCAGCAGGTGCTCTTCCACGTTGGTGGCGAGATCCAACGCTTCAACGACAAAATCCTTGAGCATTTCGTCATCCATTAGAACCCCAGGCTATCGAGTAAGTCGTCCACGTCGTCCTGCGCCATGGCGGTGCCTCCCACGGAGGGGCCATTCATCAGGGTTGCCGGTTTGTCTGCATCGATCTGCGCCTTGACTTCCGGCGGCGCGTTGTCGCGCAGCAATTGCGCCAGTTCGCGCTCGGCGGCGGCGGTGATGCCCACGATCTTCTTGATCAGCTGGCCGGTGATGTCCTGGAAGTCCTGGGCCATCATGATTTCCAGCATGCGCGCCTTTTCCGCCTCGGTCGATTCCATCACCGAATTGGAGAACTTCTGCGAGTCGCCCGCCAGTGCCTTGAATTCCTCGATGTTCATCTGGCCGGCATACAGCTTGGTCCAGCGGGCGTTGATGTCCTTGGCTTGTTCCTGCAGGCGGTCCTGGGCCGGCATGCCGGAGTCCAATGCATTGAGCACCTTGTTGGCGGCCTGCTCGGTGAGGGTGGCGATGTGTTCCAGACGGCTCTGGGCGTCGCCGATCTGCTCGGCCACGTCGGTCAGCGAGCGGTCGTAGCCGAGTTCGCGCATGGAGTCGTGCAGCAGGCGCACGATACCGCCCAGGCGTTCGTACATGGGCTTGTCGCTCTGGTCCTCCTGTTCGCCTGCAGCCGCTTCTTCGGTGCCGGCGGCGGCGGGGGCGGCGGCAGCGGTAGCCGGTTCGGCAGTCATGCCCGGTAGCGTCTGCGAGGAAATTTCGTCAAACAATGCTTCCAGATCAACGTCGTCGCTCATGATTACTGATTCTCCCAACAAAGGTGTGCGCTCGTCGGCGCACTGCTGTGCAAAGTTGCCCGTAGGCGGATCTAATGCGTCGTTCCGGGAGGCACAGCCACCACCACTGCCCCGATATCAGACAGATATCGGCAGCCAGAGGCAGTCTCTGAAGGCCCGCAGACCACGACAACGTTCAGGATGACAGTGAGGCCGGCCGACCCCGCAAGGGTCCGCCGGTCGACGATGCCATGGCGCCGAGTATAGGACCGCTTGGCGTGATCTCATCGGCCAAACAGCGAGTGAAATCCCCCATTTGTTTCAATTTTTCGGCCCCACCACAAAAAATTGGCAAGAACCGCGATTCAAATGTTTTTTGATAGAAAAATCGAATTTTTTCTATATATCACTGCTGAGGATGGATTTTATCCGGCTTTTTCCTGAAAGCAATTGCGGCTGTCCCGCTTGTGCTGATTTACATCATCTGGGTGCTGCGGCTTGTGGCGTGTACGCTGCACGCCTACAATGGCGCGGTTTTGGTGCCCGCCGGCGTGTCCTCGCCGGCAGTTAAACGGGAAACACGCGCCAGGCCGCCTGCAGCCAGCAAGGCGGTCAGCCAAGGTGTACTGCCCCCGCAACGGTAACCAGGTGCCGGCGGCGACGTGACGATGCGTCGCGTCTCGCCGGCGAGACCTCTTCCACGCCACTGTGTTTTTGCGCGAACGTTCACTTCGCCACATGGGAAGGCCGATGGTCATGCCTGCAGTCCGGAGACCGGCCAGAACAGGAGGAGCCCGCACAACCAATACTGGTGCGGTTTTCCGTTGATTGCGGCCCGCGGGGAGGCTGGCTGCACAGATTCTTGACCTGATTTTTCATGCATATCGCTTATTTCCAGGCCCGCTGTGGCGGTCCTCGCCCCCGTATTGCCCTGCGCACTGCCAGTGCGCTGATTCTTTCGGCTTTCGCTGCGTCGTCCCACGCTGCCGATACCAGCCAGCCGCTGTCGGCGGTAGTGGTCTCGGCCTCGCGCTTCCCCAATGATCCGGCTTTCCCGCCGGTCGCTGCCACCGTCATCACCGCCGAGCAGATCCGCGAAGCCGGCATCGACAACGCCAACGAAGCCATCCGCAAGCTGGGCGGCGTCTACGGGCGCCAGAGCCTGTCCGGCCCGCGCAACTTCCCGCTGGACCTGCGCGGCTTCGGCACCAATGGCGACCAGAACATGGTGGTGCTGGTCGATGGCGTGCGTATTTCCGAGAATGAACTGGCCACGCCGCTGCTGTCGGCGATCCCCATCGAGACCATCGAGCGCATCGAGATCGTGCGCGGCGGCAGCAGCGTGCTGTATGGCAGCGGCGCTACCGGCGGCACCATCCAGATCATCACGCGCCGCCCGCAGGCCAATACCGTGCGCGGAACCGTGATCGGCGAAGTCGGCAGCAACGGTCAGCGCGCCGGCCGGGCAGCGGTCTCGCGCGGCTGGGACAACATGTCCATCGACGCCAGCTATGCCAAGTCGCATGCTGACAACTGGCGCGACAACAGCAAGTCCAATCAAGAAAATTTCAGTACCACGGTGCAGTGGTTCGCCAGCGACTGGCGCTTCGGCGTGCGCGCCAACTTGTCGCGCGCCGATTTCGGCCTGCCGGGCAGCCTGAGCCAGGCGCAATATGACGCCAATGCGCGCCAGACCAGCAAGCCGCTGGATCACGGCTCCTATGACAATGACAGCATCACCGCCTTCCTGGAGCGCCGCTTCGGTGCCTTCGACGTGGCGGCCGAGCTGTCGCATCGTGAAAAAATCTCGCGCTCGACCTATGTCAGCAGCGCTTCCACTGCCCAAGCCAACATCCGGACCACCCAGTTCTCGCCGCGCCTGCGTCACGTACTCGACAGCGGTCTGTGGAAGAACGAGGCCATTGCCGGTGTGGACCTGGCCGAATGGAGTTCCGCCACCAATGCCAGCTATGGCAACAGCGATGCCTCCCAGCATTCGAAGGCGCTGTACCTGCGCGATGAAATCGAGTTCGACCGCAACGCCCGCGTGGCTGCCGGCGTGCGCCGCGAGCAGTTCACCCAGCAGAGCGATTCCGGCGCCTATGGCCGCACCAGCGCCGTCAATGCCTGGGATTTGCAAGCCAGCTATGCGCCGCTGCCGCTGCTGCGCGGCTTCGTCAAGACCGGCCAGAGCTATCGCCTGGCAACTGCCGACGAGAACGGCTTCACGGCCTTGCCCAGTGGCGCGGTCCTGAAACCGCAGGTCTCGCATGACCTGGAACTGGGCGCGACCCTGGGCCATACGGCGCGCCAGGTGACGCTGCGCTGGTTCCGCCATCGCGTGCGCGACGAGCTGTATTACGACCCGACCGCCAACGGTGGCTTCGGGGCCAACAGCAACCTGGCACCGACCCGCCATCAGGGCGTGGAACTGGAGGGCCGTGTGCAGCTGACCGAGACCCTGGGCTGGAGTGCCACCTACCAGCACATCAATGCGCGTTTCGAGGAAGGCGACAACAGTGGCAAGCAACTGGCGCTGGTGCCGGCCAATACGCTGTCGACCCGCCTGAACTGGAAGTCCGGACAGCAAAGTGCCGACGTCGGTGCACGCTGGGTGGACCGCCAGCGCATGGGCAACGACTTCGCCAACACCTGCGCGCGCATGCCTTCGTTCACTACCTTCGATGCGCGGTATGCGGTGCGTGTCAGCGCCTGGGAATTTGCCGTCACCGGGACCAATCTGGCTGATCGCAAGTATTACTCGCAGGCGTATGACTGCAGTGGCGGGGCAGTCTCGGGCATCTATCCGGAGGACGGACGGGCCCTGAAATTCACCGCCCGCTACGACTTCTGACGCTGACCTGATCTTGGCCCCGATGCGACGTTACCTGCCCGTGCTGTGCGCCTTGCTGCTGCTGTCCCTGCTGGCCTTGGCGGCGGCGGTGCTGTGCGGCAGCACTGGCTGCCTGCGTCCTTCGGCCTCCGCCGACCAGGTGGCGATGCTGCTGTCGCTGCGCGTGCCACGCGCGCTGACCGCCTTTGCCGTGGGCGGCGCGCTGGCCCTGTCGGGGGCGCTGATGCAGGTACTGTTGCGCAATCCGCTGGCCGATCCCTATGTATTGGGCTTGTCGGGCGGTTCGGCGGCCGGGGCCTTGCTGGCCATGCTGGCAGCCCTGCGGCTGGGCTGGCCGGTGCAGGCCGTCACCGCGCCCGGCGCCTTGCTGGGCGCGGGGCTGGCGATGCTGCTGCTGTTCGGGCTGGTGCGTCCCTCGCTGCGGCATCTGGCGGTGTCTCCCTTGTTGTCCAGCCAGCGCCTGTTGCTGACGGGTGTGATGCTGGCAGCCGGATTCGGTGCGCTGATTTCGCTGGCGCTGTCGATTGCGCCGGATGCGCAGTTGCGCGGCATGGTGTTCTGGCTGATCGGCGACCTCGACGATGCGCGCCTGCTGCTGTTGATGGCACCGGTGTTGCTGCTGGCATTGCTGTGGAGCTGGCGTCATGCGCCCTCGCTTAATCTGCTGGCACGCGGCGATGCCTTTGCGCAGTTGCTGGGCGTGCCGGTGATGCGGCTGCGCGTGATGCTTCTGTGCGTAGCGGCGGCCTGCACGGCCGGTGCCGTGGCGATGGCGGGGACCATCGGTTTCGTCGGACTGGTGGTGCCGCATGGCTTGCGCCTGCTGGTCGGCAATGACCAGCGCCTGCTGCTGCCGGCCTGTGTCCTGGGCGGCGGGGCCATGCTGACGCTGGCGGATCTGCTGGCGCGTACCGTGGCCGCACCGGTGCAACTGCCGGTGGGAGTGATCACGGCACTGGTGGGCGTGCCAATGTTCCTGTGGCTGCTGGCGCGGAGCCGCCCATGACGAATATGACGCATTCTTCAGTGCCCGTTCTGCAGACCCGTCAGCTGGCGGTGTGCGCGGGTGAGCGTGTCCTGCTGCAGGCGCTGGACTGGCAGGTCCGCGCGGGTGAATTCTGGTGCGTGCTGGGGCGCAACGGGGTCGGCAAAAGCAGCCTGCTGCATGTACTGGCCGGCTTGCAGGCGGCGCATGGCGGCGAGGTTCTGCTGCAGGGAAGGGCGCTGTCGTCCTTTTCGCCGTCGCAACTGGCCTTGCAGCGCGGCCTGCTGTTGCAACATCAACAGGATGCGTTTTCGCTGCCGGTGCTGGATGCCGTCATGGCGGGCCGCTTTGCCCATGGCGATGGCTGGGGCGGGCCGGAGAAGGACAGCGCGCTGGCCTTGTCCGCCCTCGAACAGGTCGGCCTGTCCGGCTTGGCGGGGCAGGATCTGTTGCGGCTGTCCGGCGGGGAGCGCCAGCGCGTGGCGCTGGCGACCTTGCTGGTGCAGGCTCCCGCGCTCTGTCTGCTTGATGAACCGACCTCGCATCAGGATATCGCGGCCCAATTGCAGGTAATGCAATTGCTGCAGGAATGGGCGCAGGAGGGCAGGGCCGTGGTAGCCAGTTGTCACGATATCAATCTGGCGCGGCGCTTTGCCTCGCATATCCTGCTGCTCGACGGCAGCACCGCGCACGGCGGCACCGCGGAAGCCATCCTGCAGCCTGCAGCGCTGGAGGCGGCGTATGGATGCCGCTTCTTTCCGGTCGCGAGCCCGGACGGTGTGGTTTTCGTGGCGAGCCAGGGTGAGCAGGAGAAGCGCAAAGTTTGAAAGAAGCTTCGTATTCTCATCTGCTGATATGTTGTTTTTCAACAAAAGAGCTCAAAAAATCAACAAAAAACTCTTTACCAATATTTACGAATTCTCGCCTCCCGATATAATTGCCGCCGGGGAAACCCTGACGAAGTACTGACAATTATTTAGGGATATCAGGAATGAAAAAGAATATCGCAGCAGCAGTTGCAGCAATCGCAGCAATGATGGCCGCCGGTTCGGTGGCAGCGCAGACCGTTGACAGCGGCGTGTACATCGGCCTGGAAGGCGGCGTCGCCTCCATCAGCAGCATCGCTACCCCGACCAATGGCGTGAAGACCTCCGAAACCAACGAAACCGGTGCCCTGCGCGCCCTGGTTGGTTATCAGATCAACAAGAACTTCGCGATCGAACTGGGTTACTTCGCCACCGACGACTTCAAGCAAGACGGTACCAACCGCACCGGTACCGTGCGTTACAACGTCAAGGCTGACGTCAAGGGCGCCGATCTGTCCGTGATCTACAAGTTCACCGAATTCGTGCCGGGCCTGTACCTGAAGGCGGGTGCGACCCGTTCCAAGGTTTCCCTGGAACTGAGCCAGCCGTCCGGCACGAGCTCCTTCTCGCAAACCGGTACCGGTTACCTGTACGGCCTGGGCTATGAGTTCGCCGTGGCGAAGAACGTTGGCATCAACGTTGGCTACACCCGCTTCGAAAAGCTGGGTGGCGAAAGCGACAACAAGATGAATCTGTACTCGGCTGGCGTGAAGTACAAGTTCTAAGTTTTACCTGCAGTTTTGCGGGTCTTGAAATCCCTCCCTGGTGGAGGGATTTTTTTCGTTCACATGCAGCGTGCAGGCACCCATGCCAGCCCCTGTAGCGACTTGTTTTTTCGCTTGCACTTCATTCCATTTCGAGCGGACCTTCGCTATTCATCGAGGAAAATACACATTTTTCTCGCATTCGGATGACTTCTCCTCATCAACTCCTATGATCGCGCCCGGCTTGGCACAGCACCTCCGTGCTACGTCAGGAGCTCGCTCCCGAGGGCAGCAGCACACGCCTTCGGGATCGCAACGATTCGATCAACTTCGTGGGAGATATGCAGATGAAGGTAATCCATTTAATCGCCGCCACTGCGGCATTGGCTATGTCGACCTTGGGCTTTGCGGAGGAGTCCAGGCCGGCGACCGGCATCTATGTCGGTCTGGAAGGCGGCTCGGTCAGCTATGCCGTCAACGACGGCAATGACGGCCCGTCACGAGACGAATATGTCGAAAGCGCCCGGGCCGGTGCCGTGCGGCTGTCCGTCGGCTATCAGTTCACTCCCAATTTTTCCCTGGAATCGGGATATTTCCATCTGGGTGATTTCAAGCGAGAAGAACGCAACGCTGGCCCCTATCGCTGGCACCTGACGGCCAACACCCATGGTTTCGACCTGCTTGCGATCTACAAATTGACCGAGTTCATTCCCGGGCTGTATCTGAAAGGAGGCCTGATGCATTCCCAGGTCTCTCTGGAGGCCGCAGAGGACGGGCCCTATGCGTACCGCAGATCCACTTCCCACTCGCAGTCCGGTATTGGTTACCAGTTGGGGATCGGCTACGAATATGACCTGACTTCCCGCTTCAGCATCAATGGCGCTTACACCCGTCTGCAGCGTGTGGGAGGTTCCTGGGAGGATGGTGTTTCAGTCAATGCCAATCTCCTGAGCGCTGGCCTGAAATATCGCTTCTGAATGCCTTAGTCTGAAGCCGCACATCCCTCCTCGTGAGGGATGTTTTTATTGAGCGCTTGTTGTTGCTTGCCGTGCCTGATCCAGCTTCCCGCACACTTCCTGCGCCGCCTCCAGCACCCGTGGCCCGGCGCGGTTCAGCCAATCCGCATTGACGGTATGGAGCTGCCCGTCGCGCACGGCTCGCAGGCGGGGAAAGGCCTTCCAGCGCTCCAGCGGCTGGTCGCGCGCATCGCCTGCCGTGAGAATCACTTGAGGATCTGCTGCCAGTACCGACTCCACACTGACCGTAGGCGCCAGTTGCGGCAGGTCGGCGAAGATATTGCGTCCGCCGCACAGGCGCAGCACGGACGACACCATGTGCTGGCCGTTGAGCGTCATCAGCGGCTGGCTCCAGATCTGATAGAACACGCTCACCGGCGCACGGCCGCGATATTGCGCTTCCAGCTGCTGCCAACGCGCACGGAAGGCAGTCGCCGCCCCTTGGGCAGTGGCCTCGGTACCGGCCAGCTGGCCCAGTCGTTCCAGCGAAGTAGCGATCATGCCGAAATCGGCCGGCTGGCTCTCGAAGACGGGAATGCCCAGGCTGCGCAGGCGCGCCAGTTGCAGGGGTTTGTTGCCGCTGTGCCAGGCCACGACCAGATCGGGTTTGAGGCTGGCGATGCGCTCCAGGTCGAGCGCGTTGTAGCCGCCCAGGTTGGGCAGGCGGGCAGCTTGCGGGGGATAGTCGCTGTGATTGCTGGCACCGACGATCTGCTCGCCGGCGCCAGCGGCGTACAGCAGTTCGGTGACATGCGGCGCCAGGCTGACGATGCGCCGCGCCGGCTGTGGCAGGGTGACGTTCTGGCCCAGGTCATCCTGGACGGTGATGCTGGCGTGAGCCGCGCCGGCGGCCAGCAATCCGGTGAGGGAGAGCAGCCAGGCCGCCAGCGCACGCATGGATCAGATTTCCAGGTTGTCGATCAGGCGCGTGGCGCCCAGCTTGGCGGCAGACAGCACGACCAGCGGCGCGCCTTGTTCCATGTCGGCTGCTGAAGGCGGCTGCAAGTCGATGCGCTTGCGCACGGCCACGTAGTCCGGCTTCCAGCCACGGCCGGCCAGGCGTTCCATGGCCAGTTGCTCGACCTGGGCGACGTTGTGCTGGCCGCCGCGCACTTCGTTGGCAACGTCGTTGAGCACCTGGTAGAGCAGCGGGGCTTCGGCGCGTTCTTCAGGCGACAGGTAGCCATTGCGCGAGGACAGGGCCAGGCCGTCTTCGGCGCGGTAGGTTTCGGCGCCCACGATTTCGGTCGGCAGGGCGAACTGGCGCGCCATGTTGCGCACAATCATGAGCTGCTGGTAATCCTTCTTGCCGAACACGGCCACGCGCGGCTGCACGCAGGAAAACAATTTCATCACCACGGTGGAAACGCCGGTGAAGAAGCCGGGACGGAATTCACCCTCCAGGATGTTGCCCAGGTCATTGGGCGGCTGCACGCGGTATTCCTGCGGTTCCGGGTACATGTCCTTTTCGGTGGGGGCGAAGAGGACGTAGACACCTTCCTTTTCCAGCTTCTCGACGTCGGCCTGGAAGGTGCGGGGATACTTGTCGAAGTCCTCGTTGGGGCCGAACTGCAGGCGGTTCACGAAGATCGAGGCCACCACCGGGTCGCCGTGGGTGCGCGCCAGGCGCATCAGGGAGAGATGGCCTTCGTGCAGGTTGCCCATGGTCGCCACGAAGGCGGTGCGCAACTGGCCGCGCAGGTGGTCGCGGAGTTCTTCGATGGAGGAAATGATTTTCATGCGGATTCTCTGGTTGCGGGCGGACCGTCGCGTGGCTTGTCGCTCAAGCCTGCGCAGTCCGGCCCCGGTTGCCGGTCGGCTGCGCCCGCTCAGCTGGGCGAGTACGACAGTCTGACATAGATGGGCGCGAAGGCTTCGGCCTGGGTGATTTCGATGAGCGTTTCCTTGGCCAGTTCGAGCAGGGCGATGAAGTTGACCACCACCACCGGTACCCCGCGCGAGGGATCGAAGAGGTCCGAGAACTCGACGAAACGCGCCGACTGCAAACGCCGCAAGATGCCCGTCATGTGCTCGCGCACAGACAGTTCTTCGCGGCTGATGTGGTGATGCTGGGTCAGCTTGGCGCGTTTGAGGATATCGGCCCAGACCGCCTTGAGGTCGTCGATGTCGACCTCGGGCCAGCGCGTGACCACGGTCTGCTCGATGTGGACCTGGGTGCGCACGTAGTCGCGGCCGACTTGCGGCAGCTGGTCCAGCTCCTGGGCAGCCAGCTTGATCTGTTCATATTCCAGCAGGCGGCGTACCAGCTCGGCGCGCGGATCTTCCGGCTCCTCTCCTGGCTCGGCCTTCTTGGCCGGCAGCAGCATGCGCGACTTGATCTCGATGAGCATGGCGGCCATCAGCAGGTACTCGGCGGCCAGTTCCAGGTTCTGCTTGCGGATCTGCTCGACGTATTCCAGGTATTGTGCGGTGACTTGCGCCAGCGGGATGTCGAGGATGTTGAAGTTCTGCTTGCGAATCAGGTACAGCAGCAGGTCCAGCGGACCCTGGAAGGCTTCCAGGAAGACTTCCAGCGCATCCGGCGGGATGTAGAGGTCATTGGGCAGCTGGAACAGCGGTTCGCCGTACAGGCGTGCCAATGCCACGCCGTCGATCACGTCGGGCGTGGTGTCCTGCTGGCCTGCGGGGGTGATGTCGATGGCGTCGGCGCTGGGTTCCGCGCCGGGCTGGCCGGCGGGATCGGTGCCACCTGCTTGAACCGTCATGCGAACAGCTTAGTGGCTCTGGTAGACGTAGGGCTGCTGGGCCACGCGCGAAGCCTTGTCACGGGCGGACTTGTCCAGGTCCAGCGGTTCCTTGTCCCACAGCAGGGCGCGGCCGGCGCGTTGGGACTCTTCCAGCTTCGGGTTCTTCGTCTTCAGTTCGTCGATGAACTGGGTGATTTCAGATACGTAGGTGGTCTTTTTTCCGAAGAGCATGATATTTTCAGGCCAAATGTTACACAGAAGCCGTATTTTACCTTGTCTTCATCAGGGATAATCAATTACCTATGCGTGAACCCATCTTCACCCGCCTGCGTCGCCACGCCGGTCATTTCGGCGCTTTGCTTGTCGCTCTGGCCATGTTTGGCTGCGACCGCAACGGCAATCCCATCGAGGAGTTCGGTTTGGACAAGCTGCAAAAGGGTGTTTCCAGCGAAGCCGACGTGCGCGGCGTGATGGGCCAGCCCGATACCGTCTGGGAAGACGGTGGCGGGGCCAAAACCCTGGAATACCCCAAGGGACCGCAAGGCATCCGGACCTGGATGTTCCGTATCGGTGCTTCCGGCACCTTGATCGATTACACGCAGGTGCTGACGCAGGAACATTTCGACACCATTCGTCCCGGCATGAGTACCGAGCAGATCCGCCGCGAATTCGGCCGGCCGCGCAGCGTGGTGCAGTTCACCCGCAAGAATGAGGAAGTGTGGGACTGGAAGTATCACTACGTGCACGAGGACCGGCTTTTCAACGTGCATTTCGACATCACCACCAAACAGGTCGTGCGCACCTCGATTTCGGAAATCTCTGGCCACTGAACCCCTGCGGGTTCAGCGTATCCCCGCCCGCATGAACGACTGCACGAACTGCCGCTGGAACAGCAGGAACGCCAGCAGCAAAGGCGCAGAAGTCATCAGCGTGGCCGCCGTGATGATGGACCAGTCCACCCCCTGGTCGGTGGAGGAGAACACCTGCAGCCCCACCGTCAGCGGGCGCGATTCCACCGAATTGGTCACGATCAGCGGCCACAGGAAGTTGTTCCAGTGGGTACTGACCGAGACCAGCCCGAAGGCGATATAGATCGGCTTGGCCAGCGGTACATAGACCTGCATCAGGATCTGCCAGGCCGAGGCGCCTTCCACGGTTGCCGCTTCATCCAGCTCGCGCGGCACCGTCTTGAAGGTCTGGCGCAGCAGGAAGATGCCGAACGCCGAGGCAAAGTAGGGCAGGCCAATCGAGAGGATGGTGTCGCGCAGGCCCAGCAGGTTCATGGTCTGGTAGTTCTCCACGATCAGGATGTCGGGCATCACCATCAGTTGCAGCAGTACCAGCATGAACATCACATTGCTGCCCCGAAAAGTGAATCGGGCAAACGCATAGGCGGCCAGCGTAGCCAGCACCAGCTGCGCCGCCAGGATCATCGTCACCAGCAGGAAGGTGTTGAGGAAATAGCGCGGAAACGGCGCGGCATGCCAGGCGTTGGCAAAGTTCTGCAGCGTCAGCGGTGCATCCGGCACGAAGCGGGTGGCGTAGGCGGCCGGATGGAAGGCCGTCCACAGCGCATACAGCAGCGGCAGCAGCCACAGCAGCGCCAGCACCCAGGCAGAGACGGTTTCCAGCGCGCGATGGCGCTCAGCGAAGGGTGAGGTAGGCGCGATCATTGATAGTGGGTCCTGCGGTCAAGTACACGAAACTTCACCAGCGCAATCAGTCCCAGCAGGGCCAGCAGCACTACTGTCAGGGCTGCAGCGTAGGAAGAATCCCAGAAGGCGAAGCCAACTTCATAGATGTAGTACAGCAGCAGGGAGCTGGCATTGTCCGGCCCGCCCTTGGTCATCACCACGATGTGGTCCACCAGGCGGAAGGCGTTGATGAGCGCATTGATCAGCACGAAGAGCGTGGTGGGCATCAACAGCGGGAACTGCACGCGCCAGAAATATTGCCAGCGCGATGCCCCTTCAAGTGCGGCGGCTTCGGCCAGCACCGGCGAGATCTGTTGCAGGGCGGCCAGGTAGAAGATCATGAAGAAGCCGGCTTCCTTCCACACTGCCACCACCATCAGAGCACCCAGTACGGTTTGCGGATTGCCCAGCCAGTTGTGCGAGGGCAGGCCCAGCGCACCGGTGATCTGCTCCAGCAGGCCGTATTGCGGGGTATAGAAGAACAGCCAGATATTGGCCACCGCGATCATCGGCAGCACCGTCGGCGTGAAATAGGCCAGGCGCAGCACGCCGCGCCCGGCCAGTTTCTCGTTGACCCACAGCGCCATCAGGATGGCCAGGGCGATGGCCAGCGGGATGGTGCCGAGGGCGAACCAGAGGTTGTTGCACAGGGCCTGCCAGAACACCGGATCCTCCGCCATCAGCCGGTAATTCTCCAGCCCGACGAAGACCGACGGGCGGGCTCCCTTGGGCGTGGAAAAGAAGCTGTGCCAGAGTGTGGCCAGCGCCGGATAGTGCGTGAAGGCGATCAGCAGCACCATGGCCGGTGACAGCAGCAGCCAGGGCAGCACGGAGGAGGGCAGGCGTTTCATCGGCAGGCCTTGTGCAACGGACTGCGCTTAGCGGCCGTAGGCGCGCAGGATGCGCTCGGCTTCGCGCTGGGCATCCTTCAGGGCGGCCTCCGGTGTTTTGGTGCCGGACAGCGCTGCCTGCAGGTTGTCGTTCAGGGCCTTGGTCACGCGCTGGTTGTCGTGGGTGGACAGTTCAGCCACGCCATATTTCATCTGCTCGCGCGCCACGTCGGCGGCCGGGACGTCCTGCAAATATTTCTTCATTTCCGGGGTATCCCAGGCATCCTGGCGCGGGGCCACATAGCCGGTGGCAATGGACCATTGCGCCGCGCGTGCCGGTTCGGTGGCGAAGCGGATGAACTTCATGGCAGCCTGCTGCTCGGCCGGCGAAGTCTTGTTGAAGACGTAGAAATTGCCGCCGCCGGTGGGGCTGCCCGGATGCTTGATGCCGGGCAGCATGGCCACGCCGAAGGGGAAGCTGGCGTTGGTGCGGATGTTGGTCAGGTTGCCGGTGGTGGTCCAGACCATGGCAGCCTTCTGCTCCAGGAAGTCCTTGGGCGTGGTGCCCCATTCGATGGAACCGGCCGGCATCACCTTGTCTTTTGTGGTCAGGTCGACCCAGTGCTGCAGGGCCTGCACGGCGCCCGGCTTGTCGAAGTAGGTCTTGGTGCCGGCGCTGTTCATGAGGATCGTGTCATTGGAAGCGGTCATGGCCTGGAACATCCAGTAGCCGAAGCCGGTGGAAGGAATCTTCACACCCCACTGGCTGACGTTGCCGGCGGCATCGCGCTTGGTCAGCTTCTTGGCGGCTTCCACCATCTCGTTCCAGTTGGCCGGGGCCTTGTCGGGGTTCAGGCCGGCTTCCTTGAACAGGTTCTTGTTGTAGTACATCACGATGGTCGAGCGCTGGAAGGGAATGCCCCAGGTCTTGCCTTCGGTCTGGCTGTTTTCCATGAAGCCCTTGTAGAAGCCGTCGATCCACTTCTTGTCTTCGGCACTGCTGGCCAGGCTGTCGATGGGGACGATGGCGTTCTCGTCGATCAGGGTGAAGAGATCGGTCGAGAGCAGCACGGCCAGGGTCGGCGGGGTGCCGCCCTTGAAGGCGGTCAGTGCCTTGACGATGCTTTCCTGGTAGGTGCCGGCATAGATGGCCTTGACCTTGATGTCGGGATTGGCCTTCTCGAAATCGGCCACCATGCTGTCGATGGTCTTGGTGACCGCACCGCCCACGGCGACCGGGTAATAAAAGCTGATCTCGACCGGATTGGCGGCCAGCACCGGCGCACAGAAAGCGGCTGAGACAGCCAGTGCGGCCAGGGACTTGAGGAAGGTTCTACGCATGATGCATCTCCATGAGGTGGATGGGTTGGCTTGCTGCGGAAATCGTTTTACGGGTCAGGAGCGGCGCAGGCCGCTCTCCTGGTCGAAGAAATACTGGTCGCGGGCGTCCCAGGCCAGGTGAACCGTTTCGCCCGGGTTGAACCGGTGTTGCCCCGGCGCGCGCACCAGCAGCGAGGCGTTGCCGATGCGGGCGCCGATGATGGTGTCGGCACCGAAGTATTCGACCGTCTCTACCAAGGCGGGCGCGGTGGCCTCGCTGGCCGCGGCCAGGCGGATGTGTTCGGGGCGCAGCCCGAGTTGCAGGGGGGTCTGGCCGAGCTCGTGCAGCACCACGTTGCTACCGGCAATGGCCAGGCCTTGCGCATGCGCTTGCAGGGGCAGCAGGTTCATCGGCGGCGTGCCGATGAAGCGGGCGGCAAAGGCCGTGGCCGGCTGGGCGTAAAGATCGGCGGGCGCTGCGTCCTGTTCGATGCGGCCTTCACGCAGCAGGATCACCTGGTCGGCCATGCTCATGGCTTCGGTCTGGTCGTGGGTGACGTAGACCATGGTCATGTTCAGCTGCTGCTGCAGGGCGCGGATCTCGCGGCGCATTTCCTGGCGCAGCTGTGCGTCGAGGTTGGAGAGCGGCTCATCCATCAGGCACACCGGCGCATCGGCAATGATGGCGCGGCCCAGCGCCACGCGCTGCTGCTGGCCGCCGGAGAGCTGTGCCGGGCGGCGTTCCAGCAGGTGCGACAGGCCGAGAATGTCGGCCACGCGTTTCAGGCGCGACGCATGGCCTGCACGCGGCTCCTTGCGCACGCGCACGCCGAAGAGAATGTTGTCGCGCACGCTCAGGTGCGGGAACAGCGCATACGACTGGAACACCATGGAAATCTGGCGCTGGGCCGGGGGCAGTTGCGTGACATCACGGCCGCCGATGTGGATGCTGCCGGAAGTGGGTTTGTCCAGTCCTGCGATCAGGCGCAGGGTGGTCGACTTGCCGCAGCCGGAAGGCCCCAGCAGGACGGTGAACTGCCCCGACTTGACCTCGAAATCGATGTTGCTCACCGCCTGGGCTTGACCCCAGTGCTTGCAGACGCCCTGCAAGGAGATGGCTGCCATGCTGGTTTCCTCGTGGAGATGCGATCACGCCGCCGCGCCGCTGCGGATCTGCTCCACCAGCAGGCGCGCGCTCGGTTCGTCGATGATCAGTTCGTTGATGAAGCCGCCGCGCAATGCGGCCTTGAGGCCCGGCAGCTTGCCGGTGCCGGAGACCACGCACAGCGAATGCGCGGCGCGTGCAAAGCACGCCATGTCCGGGCCGCTGTTGCGGGCATTGAAGGCCACATCGCGCCAGGAACCATCGGCGCGGAAGAAGACGGTTGCGATGTCGCCGACCAGGCCTTCGTCGCGCAGGATCTGGCGTTCTTCTTCACCCAGATAGCCGGCGGTATGGATATAGCTGCCGGTGGCCTCGGCCCCGATGGAGAACAGCAGGATGGAGGCGCGTTCCTGCAGGTCGCGGATGGCCTTGATGCTCTTTTCTCGCCACAGCGCCGTGCGCGTTTCGGGATAGTCGAAGAACGCCGGCACCGGCAGGTGATGGGCGCGCGCACCATAGTTCTGCGCAAAGCGCGAGACTATGGATTCGCTGAAGCTGTTGATGAAGCTGGCACCGCTGCCGGAACCATTCAAGGCGACCACGTCCACGTCATGCACATGGCGCGGCAGCAGTTGGTCGGCGATCTGTGCCACGGTCGTGCCCCAGGCCAGGCCGATGATGGTGCCCGGCGTGACCAGGGAGTTGACGTAGGCGGCGGCGTGGCAGGTGACCCGCTGCAGGGTTTCCTTGTCGGTGGCTGCCGCCGCCACCGGCACCACCTGGATCGACCGCAGCCGATAGTGATGGGCGATGGCCGCTTCCAGGCTGCCGGAGACCTGCTGCGGGTCGTGCACGCGGATTTCCACCAGTCCGCGCTCCAGTGCGAAGGACAGCAGGCGCGAGACGGTCGCGCGCGAAGTCCCGATTTCGTCGGCAATCGCGGCGGTGGTCATGTTCTGGAAGTAGTAGAGCCGCGCTACGCGCACCGCCATGTAGGCAGTTTCCTGTCTATCCCCTTGGGCCATTGTTATTGTGCTTACCTGTGAATGTGAACTGATGGCGCATGCCCTTGGACTGCCCCCCGGCAGGCCAGGCGGGCTTGGCCTCCTGACAACGTTTTCACGATGGTAGCGAGCGATTGTTACCGCTTGATGAACAAACGTTCCAATTTGCCGAGATGGCGGGGAGGCAAAAGAAAAGCGACGCACCAGGCGTCGCTTTCAGGGGGATCACAGGAGGAGAAACATCAGTGCCGCATCACGCGCCGCATCACGATGGGCGGGGCTTCCTGCGGATTGGCGCGGGTGTATTCCAGTTCCGGCGCGATCTCGAAGCCGAAGGCGGCATACAGGTCCACCAGCTGCACCTGATCGGTGCGTACCGCCAGCCGCAATTCGCGCACATCGGCTGACTGGGCACGATGGATCAGGGCTTCCATCAGGTGCTGGGACAGGCGTTCACCCCGGAACGCCGGGGCGATGCCCATGCGGCGGATTTCCCAGACATCGCTTTCGGTGTCCAGAGGCAGCCAGCGCACCGAACCGGCGGGCGTCTCGCCACTGAGCAGGATGAAGGCACCGCCATGCTGCAGGTCTTCCTGCACATGGTCGGGGGCCTCGCGGTGACCCGAGGAACTGGGCGCAACCTTGTTGGCCCAGCTGTGACGGGTCAGTTCGGCGATCAGACTGGCATCTTCCGAGGTGGCTTCACGTATCACCAGGTTCATGACGTTCTTTCCTCCTGCACAGGCAACCGGCGGCGAATGCCTTAGCGCACGCGCATGCCCGGCTCGGCACCCGGCCAGGGGTTGAGCACGTAGATGCCCGGATTGGCCTTCTCGTCCTTGGCGGAGGCAGCCAGCACCATGCCCTCGGAGACACCGAACTTCATCTTGCGCGGCGCCAGGTTGGCCACCATCACGGTCAGCTTGCCGACCAGTTCTTCCGGCTTGTAGGCCGAGGCGATGCCCGAGAAGACATTGCGGGTACGGCCTTCACCGGCGTCCAGGGTCAGGCGCAGCAGCTTGGTGGAGCCTTCCACCGCTTCGCAGTTGACGATCTTGGCGATGCGCAGGTCGACCTTGGCGAAGTCATCGATGGAGATTTCCGGCGCCAGCTCTTCGATGGCGCTTTCCGCTGCTGCGGGTGCGGCTGCAGGCGCTTCCGGCGCTTCGAACAGGGCATCGAGCATCTTGGGATCGACGCGCTGCATCAGGTGCGAATAGGCATTGATGACGTGGCCATCGGCCAGCGGCACGGCCACATCGCTCCACTGGAAGGGCTGGACCTGCAGGAAGGCTTCCACCTGGGCGGCCAGTTGCGGCAGCACCGGCTTGAGGTAGACGGTCAGGATGCGGAAGGCTTCCAGCAGGCGGCTGCAGACCTCGTGCAGTTGCGCATCCTTGCTGCTGTCCTTGGCCAGTTCCCAGGGCTTGTTGGCGTCCACGTAGGCGTTGATGGCGTCGGCTTGTTCCATCACCAGGCGCAGGGCCTTGCCGTATTCGCGCTGCTCGTAGAGGCTGCGGATCTCTTCAGCCACGCCGCGCAGCTTGGCCAGGACGGCATCGTCAGCAGTGGCCCACTGGGTGGAAACACGGCCTTCGAAGCGCTTGGCGATGAAACCGGCAGCGCGGCTGGCGATGTTGACGTACTTGCCGATCAGGTCGGCGTTGACGCGGGCGACGAAGTCGTCCGGGTTGAAGTCCACGTCTTCCACCTTTGCGTTGAGCTTGGCGGCGATGTAGTAGCGCAGCCATTCCGGATTCATGCCGATATCCAGGTAGCGCAGCGGAGAAATGCCGGTGCCGCGCGACTTGGACATCTTCTCGCCGCTGACCGTGATGAAGCCGTGCGCGAACACGTTGGTCGGCGTCTTGCGGCCGGCGAACTTCAGCATGGCGGGCCAGAACAAGGTGTGGAAGTAGGTGATGTCCTTGCCGATGAAGTGATACTGCTCGGTCTTGTCATCGGCCATGAAGGCGTCGAAGTCGCGGCCGGTCTTGACGAAGTAATTCTTCAGCGAGGCCAGGTAGCCGATGGGCGCGTCCAGCCAGACGTAGAAGTACTTGCCCGGTGCGTCCGGGATCTCGATGCCGAAGTAGGGCGCGTCGCGGCTGATGTCCCAGTCGCCCAGGCCGTCTTCGCCGTCCAGCCACTCGCGGGCCTTGTTGGCTACTTCCGGTTGCAGGCGGTTGCTGTCCAGTGCCCATTCGCGCAGGAAGGCGACGCACTTCGGATCCGAGAGCTTGAAGAAGAAATGTTCAGACGACTTCATTACGGGCGTGGCGCCCGAGAGGGTCGAGTAAGGATTCTTCAGGTCGGTCGGGGAATAGACCGCGCTGCAGTTCTCGCAGGAGTCGCCGTACTGGTCCTTGGTGCCGCACTTGGGGCATTCGCCCTTGATGTAGCGGTCCGGCAGGAACATGTTCTTCACCGGATCGTAGAACTGGTCGATGGTCTTGGTGGAGATCAGTTTGGCCTCGTCGCGCAGGGCGCGGTAGATTTCCTGGGACAGTTCGTGGTTCTCCGGGCTGTCGGTGGAGCTCCAGTTGTCGAAGGCGATGTGGAAGCCATCCAGGTACTGTTTGCGGCCGGCGGCGATGTTGGCCACGAACTGCTGCGGCGTGATGTTGGCCTTTTCGGCGGCGATCATGATGGGCGCGCCGTGGGCGTCGTCGGCACCGACGAAGTGCACCTCATTGCCCTGCATTCGCTGGAACCGGACCCAGATATCGGCCTGGATGTATTCCATGATGTGGCCGATGTGGAAAGCGCCGTTGGCGTAGGGGAGTGCGGTCGTGACGAAGAGTTGGCGAGGTGCGGAAGTGCTCATTGGCGATACGGACGATGCAAGTAGGTTAAGGCGCGTGCGCGCCGAAAAAGCAAGAAAGCTGCAAGAAAACTGCCATGAAAGAGGGGCATTCTATCAGCCACAGGGCCTTGGGCGCAGTAGTTGCTCCATTGCAATCAAAGTGAAGCTTTTTGCAAGGGTGGTTTGATTGCCGCACAGGGCGGCCCTGGCGCGATTGGTTTAGACTTGCGGGTTCTGAGCAAGGAGAACCAATGAGCATTACCGTGGAAGAGATCAAGGCGGCCCTGTTGCAGGTGATCGACCCCAATACCGGCAAGGACATGATCCGTGGCAAGGAAGCCCGCAACATCCGCGTTGAGGCTGGCCGCGTGCTGCTGGATGTGGAGCTGGGCTATCCGGCGGCCAGCCAGATTGCGCCTATCCGCCAGCTGGTCGAAGAGGCGCTGGGCAAGCTGCCGGGCGTGACCGCAGTCGAGGCCAACGTCTACTTCAAGATCGTGGCGCACGCGGTGCAGCGCGGCATCAAGCTCAAGAGCAACGTCAAGAACATCATCGCCGTGGCCTCGGGCAAAGGCGGGGTGGGCAAGTCCACCACGGCGGTCAACCTGGCGCTGGCGCTGTCGGCCGAGGGCGCGCGCGTGGGCATCCTGGATGCCGATATCTATGGTCCTTCGCAGCCCATGATGATGGGCATCTCCGGCCAGCCCGAGACCAAGGATGGCAAGACCATGGAGCCGCTGGAAAACCACGGTTTGCAGGTCTCGTCCATCGGTTTCATGATCGATCCGGACGAGCCCATGGTCTGGCGCGGCCCCATCGTCACGCAAGCCCTGCAGCAATTGCTGGACCAGACCAACTGGCGCGACCTGGATTACCTGATCGTCGACATGCCGCCGGGCACTGGCGATGTGCAGCTGACCTTGTCGCAGAAGGTGCCGGTCACCGGTGCGGTCATCGTCACCACCCCGCAGGACATTGCCCTGCTGGATGCACGCAAGGGTTTGCGCATGTTCGAGAAGGTCGGCATCCCCATCCTGGGCATCGTGGAAAACATGAGCATGCACGTTTGTTCCAACTGCGGCCATGCCGAGCCCATTTTCGGCGTGGGCGGTGGCGAGAAGATGTGTGCGGATTTCGGCGTGGACTTCCTGGGGGCCTTGCCGCTGACCATGGAAATCCGCCAGCAGACCGATTCCGGCAAGCCCACCGTGGTGGCCGATCCGGACGGCAAGGTGGCCGAGATCTACAAGGCCATCGCCCGCAAGGTCGCCGTGAAGGTGGCCGAGAAGGCGCGCGACATGACCAGCAAGTTCCCCAGCATCGTGGTGCAGAACGACTGATGTCGGCCCCGGGGCGGGCCGCCGGCATGGCGTGCCGCCCTGCAAAGGCGTTAAAATGACGCCTTTCCGAATTCCTTTGCTTGACCGATGGCCGGCCCTGGCATTCCAGGACCGGCCTGATTTTTACTCGCTATCATGACTGCCACTCAAGTTCGTACCCGTTTCGCTCCCAGCCCCACCGGCTACCTGCACCTGGGCGGCGCCCGCACGGCGCTGTTCTCCTGGGCCTATGCCCGTCGCTTCGGCGGCACGTTCGTGTTGCGCATCGAAGATACCGACGTTGAGCGTTCCACCCCGGAAGCGGTGCAGGCCATCATCGAGGGCATGCAGTGGCTGGGGCTGGAGCATGACGAAGGTCCGTTCTACCAGATGAAGCGCATGGATCGCTATCGCGAAGTGATCGGCCAGATGCTGGAGCAGGGCACGGCCTACTATTGCTATTGCACCCCGGAAGAAGTGGAAGCCATGCGCGAGCGCCAGCGTGCGGCCGGCGAGAAGCCGCGCTACGACGGCACCTGGCGTCCGGAAGCGGGCAAGACCCTGCCGGCCATCCCGGAAGGCCGCAAGCCGGTGGTGCGTTTCAAGAATCCGCAAGACGGCGAGGTGAGCTGGAATGACGTGGTCAAGGGTCCCATCACCATCTCCAACCGTGAACTGGATGACTTGGTGATTGCCCGTCCGGACGGCACGCCGACCTACAACTTCTGTGTTGTGGTGGATGATTGGGACATGAAGATCACCCACGTCATCCGTGGCGACGACCATGTGAACAATACGCCGCGCCAGATCAATATCCTGAAGGCCCTGGGCGGCACGCTGCCCGAGTATGGCCACGTGCCGATGATCCTGGGGGCGGATGGCGAAAAGCTGTCCAAGCGCCACGGTGCGGTGAGCGTGATGGATTACCCGGCCCAGGGCTATCTGCCTGAGGCCATGCTGAACTATCTGGCGCGCCTGGGCTGGAGCCATGGTGACGACGAGATTTTCTCGATGCAGCAGTTCTGCGAATGGTTCGACCTGGATCACCTGACCAAGGCGCCGGCGCAATTCAATCCGGAAAAGCTGAACTGGCTCAACAACCACTACATCAAGCTGGCTGACAACGCTCGTCTGGCTGATCTGGTCCGCCCGTTGCTGCAGGCACAGGGTGCGGTATTCGAAGGTGCGCCTGATCTGGGGGCCGTGATTGCTCTGCTGAAGGATCGTGCCAATACCGTCAACGAGATTGCGGCTGCGGCGCTGATGTTCTATCGCCAGCCGGCCCCGGATGCGGCCCTGGTGGCGCAGCACATTACCGAGGCGATCAAGCCGGCCCTGGCTGACTTTGCCCAGCGCGTGGCGACGGTGGAGTGGAGCAAGGAAGCGATTGCGCCGATGATCAAGGAAGTGCTGGCTGCGCACGGCATCAAGATGCCACAGCTGGCGATGCCGTTGCGCCTGATCGTGGCGGGGCAATTGCAGACGCCGGCCATTGACGCCGTGCTGCAATTGTTTGGCCGTGAGGCTGTAGAGGCACGCTTGGCGGCATATCTTTGAAAAAAGAAATTATTTTTCAAAAAGCTGTTGTCTTTTGAAAAGAGGTATTGCATAATCTCGCTTCTTCGCAACGGGGGTATAGCTCAGCTGGGAGAGCGCTTGCATGGCATGCAAGAGGTCAGCGGTTCGATCCCGCTTACCTCCACCAGCGACCCGCAGATGTTTGGCGGTGATATTTCAGGCGAAGCTTGAAGTGTAGAAGTAAGAAGTAATGTGAAGTACCTGCTTGTCCCCTTCGTCTAGAGGCCTAGGACATCACCCTTTCACGGTGAGTACGGGGGTTCGAATCCCCCAGGGGACGCCAGATTTTGATATCTGCGCTGTCACCCAGCAGGCAGCGCAGGTATGTAGCGGTACAGTGTCCCCTTCGTCTAGAGGCCTAGGACATCACCCTTTCACGGTGAGTACGGGGGTTCGAATCCCCCAGGGGACGCCAGGTTGTGAGGCAGTCCGGTTGCAGCCGGATTGTTGGAAAGTTGAAGTAGTCTGATTGATCAGGCTACCTTGAGGTTGGATAGTCCGGAGTTTGGGACTTTTCCTTTCGCAGGGGGTATAGCTCAGCTGGGAGAGCGCTTGCATGGCATGCAAGAGGTCAGCGGTTCGATCCCGCTTACCTCCACCAGCGACCCGCATGGAAATGTGGGGTGAATTGGCGGAAGAGCTGATTCGAGGAATGTTGTAGTTGTGACCGTTTTGTCCCCTTCGTCTAGAGGCCTAGGACATCACCCTTTCACGGTGAGTACGGGGGTTCGAATCCCCCAGGGGACGCCAAATAAAAAAGCCCGCGCAAGCGGGCTTTTTTGTTTGGTGGCCCCTAGCGATGTGCTTGAGCACATCGCGGGGGGGATTCGAAAGGTTTCGCTTGCAAGCGAAACCGGGCCCGCGGCACGTGGGCGAATCCCTCGCTCGCGCAGCGAGCGTTAGCCTGCGATTGAGCGCGCACCGAACGCAATCCAAGCCAACCCAGCCGACCGAAAGCCCGCGCAAGCGGGCTTTTTTGTTTGGTGGCCCCTAGCGATGTGCTTGAGCACATCGCGGGGGGATTCGAAAGGTTTCGCTTGCAAGCGAAACCGGGCCCGCGGCACGTGGGCGAATCCCTCGCTCGCGCAGCGCGAGCGTTAGCCTACGATTGAGCGCGCACCGAACGCAATCCAAGCCACCCCAGCCGACCGAAAGCCCGCGCAAGCGGGCTTTTTTGTTTGGCGGCCCCTAACGATGCCAAGTGTAAGGTTGAATTGCAAACAGCAGAGGTTGCAGCAGAATCCGCAGACTACTCATCATGCGATTTTCTGCTGATTTTTCTCTTGACTTATTATTCTTCGGTCATACCGCTCAAGTCCAAAGGTTTGGGGCTCACCTGCGCATCGACCGCCCGCTTCAAGGTCCCTTTTTTCCTGCGCAGCGCATACGAACGCATCACCAGAATAGGGGCAAACTCCACTCCTTCAACTGGTGCATGGCCGACCAGGACCGGCATATTGAAATGCGGGCTTTGTGGATCTTCCAGCGAAAGAACCCACTTGCCGCCATAGTTCAAGCGAACGACTTCCCCTAATTGACGGGCAAATGTAGTCGTCAATTTTGAGACGAACTCTTTGTTCTGATTCGCAGACATCACATCAAATAACTGCTCCAGTTTCTCGAGGTCATCGGCCGTCGCGTCGAACTGGATGCCGTATTGCTCGGCTTCGCCTTCCAGCCACTCCAGCTGCTCATCCATGTCCATCAAAAAACCATCAAATCTTGCTTCCGCTTCGTCTCGCGTCATGTTCACTTCTCACTCATTATGGAATTTTGGGGCCGATATGCACATCAATGCCAGCTTTTTCCAGCGCGTCCAGATAAGGTTTTGATGCGCCTTTTTCTAGAATATGTTCAACCTGCCAGCCTTGTTTGACAAGTTCGGCATCTTTTTGAATAGCGATGACATTTTCTTTGGTCAGGCTGACAGGGCCGGTCTTAAGTTGTCCAGCATACATTTCATCGGGTTTAAGAATGTCGATCTGCCGGTTCGTCAATGGCGTCTTGAGTGTGCCCTCGGAGGCCTCCATTGCACTACGATATTGGACTTCACGGGCGGCACCATACTCGTAATTACGCATATTCGTATCGTACTGCTTGCTCCACTCATCGTAATCCTTCTTTCCACCCCGCTCCTGGTACTTCTTCCAGCGGTCGGCCTTGTGCTCCGCTGTGCCTGGCATGAGCCGTTTGCGTTTGACAACCTTGACGCCGTCGCCGGCCGGTTGCGCTACAGTGGCTTCCTCCTTGATCGCACCTGCCGCCTTGCCCGCTTCTGCTGTGGTTCCTGATGCCTTGGCCCCTTCTCCTGCCAGTGCCTGTTCACCTTTCAGCGCTCTTGCTGCAGCCCCGGTTTCCCTGGCGACTGCCGTGCCATCGCTGGCCGCCGCTGCTGCCTTTCCCAGGGTGCTGACACCTCTGATACCGCTTCTGGCTATCCCTGCACCACCGGCAAGCAAGCTTGCTGCGGTCACGATCTTGTCCCCGCCCGCTTGCGCGGGATTGCTCATGTGAAATCTCGGTAGCGCGATCTCATTTGCACTGCCGCGCACTTGCTGCGCGGTTTGCATCAGCTCTTCTGCTGACTTGGTCTGCCCGAAGAGGCTCTGCATGGCTGCGGCCTGTTCCATTTCACCCGCACTTTGCAGCGTCGCGCCTTTCATCAGCATTTCACCAATGTCCGACGGGATATTGCCGATGCCCTTCACGGCCCCCTTGGTGGCTTCCCAAGGATGCTGTACGGCCTCGCTGACTTCGTGTTGCGTCTTGTCCCACCATTGGCTCAGCCAGCTTTTCTCTTGTGGCGTTTCAGCTTTGACCGGCGGATCGGTATTTTTTGTGGGCTTGCCATCGGCAATACCGCCATTCGGAACCTGCACCGTCGTATAGATGCCGGGGTTGTTGCCGCCATTCATTGTGCAAGCGTCCCCTTGGCGTACAACGGGCTTTCCTCCTGCGCGCACGGTGGAAGAGCCTTTGACGGGTCTGACCTCACCGTTGACCGTGCCGCTTCTCACTCCCTTGAGAGTCCCTGCGTCATCGCCCTTGCAATTGGGTTGGGTGGTCTGGCCTAGCACGTACGCGGGATCACCATTGAAGCGCACGTTCATGACCACATCTACACTGTTGGTCAAGTCAACGACTGTTGGATAAGGCAGTATCGGCGTGCTACTGCCGACCGGCGTCTTGTTGAAGGACGGCGCGGTGGACACGGCCTTGAAGCTCTCTGACTTGCGTGCTCCGATTGGATTACCCATGCGCGGCGCTCCCTGATGTCGCTTGCGTCAATGGCCCTGCGCTGCCACGGCCTGCGCCGCCTTGCCAGGCGGCTTGCCACTGCGTGCGAGCCATCTGCCGGACTTCCAGGCATCGGATAGGAGGATGAACAGGCAAGACAGCACGCAATACCATGGCCACCGTCCGCGCATCCGGCTCGAGAATCAGTGTATCGGTCGATAAGGCCATGGGAGCCAGCTGGCCCGACTCGAAACGAACCAGAACGTAAGCCTGATATTGCGGCATCGAGAGCTTCAGGACCGAGTTACCCTGCTCATCCTCCATCACGCCAGGCATTTCGCGCCGGCAGAGATTGGTCAGCTCGATGGTTTCATCGCCCTGCAAGGCATCAACCTGCTGGTCCGGCCAGGCCGCGTTCCAGACCGCGAAGTCAAAGTCTTCTGGTAGCGGCGCACCACTACGGATGAATTTTTCGTCTATCGTTCCGGCCAGTGCAGCTCGTTCGGGATGGCCCTTGGGACGGATGCCCAGCCCCGCGACGAGCAAGTCGGCATCGTCACGCCCGGTACGCACCTGATTGAAATGACGCGAGGTGACAGGATGCCGAGGATCATCAATCCGCGGTGCGCGCACCCTTGTGGTACGGGTCGCATCGAGATACCAGTCTCGCATCCATCCCTGGCCAGCAGGATTGGCGGCCAGCGCTTCATGAGCAACCGGAGGGTGTATCGGATCAGGATGTTCGGCCTGCTGTTCCGGGGTAAGGCGGTGCTTCTTCGGCACTTTGCTGCTGGCATGGCTGGTACCGTCGATGCGGCATTGGCCTCCATAGGCATGTTCCAGCCGCACAGGCAAGGCGTTAGCCGGTTCTGGCCGGGTCAAGCGCCAAGTCGGCAGACGCAGGAGGCCTAGGGTGCCGAATCTTAGCAGCCTGGCCGCCAGACCAAGTAAGCCCGCCCGTTTGACAAAGCCACGTTCGCCGTGGATTACCAGCGTTTTATCGACAAGGCGTTCACCGGGAATGACCGATTTCTTTAGACGCTCCATCTCCGAACGCCACGCTACCATGGCCTCGGGCGAGGCGGGCATAAACGGGTTCAATCCTTGCGGCTCGGGTGGCAGCGGTGCCGGGGCGTCGGGGCGTTTGACGACCACACCTACCGTGAAGCGGTGCGGCGTTTTACCGTTCAATACTGCGGGAGGGTAAGCAGTGGCATTGATGATGAGGTCACAGTGCGGCTTGTATGGACACAGGTCCGACTCCTGCCGTACGCTTGCCTGCAGACCCTCTCCGAAAAATTCGTCGGCTTCGCACAGCGGTTGCTGTTCACCGGCGAAGACCAGCTCACCTGTCTCGTTCCAGGTGAAAGTCTGGCGCAAGGCGACAACGTGAAACGATTCCCCGTTTTGCGCGACACCGCCGAACGCCAAGGCGGGGAATGGGGTGTGATTGATGAATTGCATGGCCTCAGTTCACATCCACATCTTTCCCGGAAATCTGTACTGGGCCGCTGGCCTCGAAGTTGAACTTGGTGCCATTGATGACGATTGTGCCATCGGATTTCATGACCAGAGTAGACTTGCCGACCCTGATCTTGAATTCATCGCCTGCGGTGATAGTAAATGTCTTGCCGACCATTACCGTCTTGTTCAGCCCAACTTCTTCGAATTGCGCTAGTCCCACGGCCGTATTCATCGCCCCGCCTACGGTCACGGCATAACCAGCTCCGACAGTGAGGGCCTTGGCGAGGGTGACAGTTTCCGTCTTGTTCTGGCCGATCGCGACGGACTGATTGGCGCCGATGGAAATCGTTTCATTTTGCGCGACATCTTCGGCTCTATTGGCTCCGACACTGATCGTCTCATTCTGATCCACCCGCTCGGTGCGGTTGTTGCGGACAGTGATGGTCTCGTTGTTGTCTACCGTTTCGGTACGATCATGCTTGACGTGGACCGTCTCATCGTGGTCGATGGTTTTGCTGCGATCGTTGCCGACCCAATGGCTTTCATCGTGTTCGACTTCGATGCGCTGGTTCTTCTCGGCATGTAGCCAAATCTCTTCCTGTCCTTCCTTGTCCTCGAAACGCAGGGCGTTAGCGTTGTCATAGGTGCCGCCTTGCGTGGAGCGAGAGAGAATGCCGGTCTGCGTTTTGTTCTCTGGTAGCGGCCAGGGCGGCATGTTGCTCTGGTTAAATACCCGACCGGTGATCAGCGGCCTGTCGACGTTGCCGTCCAGCCATTGGACGATAACTTCCTGACCAATCCGGGGGACTGCCATGAAGCCGAAATTGCTGCCGGCCCAGGTGCTTGCCACGCGCACCCAGGCGGACGACTTTTCGTTGTATTCCCCTTCACGGTCCCAGTGAAATTGCACTTTAACCCGCCCATATTCATCGGTATAGATCTCTTCACCGGCAGGACCGACGACGATGGCGGTTTGCGCGCCATAGAGTTTGGGTTCGGTGCTGTTGAAGCCGCGCCCCGGACGCCAAGGAATTTTCTTGCGCAGGCAGGTGAGTTCAACATCATACGCAGCGGTGCCACCTTGGCGCGTTTCATAGTTGTTACTCACCTTGTGCCTGGCTTCGAGAATCAGGAATTGACTATCCTCATTGCCAGGCGAGCGCGGATCGAGATGGCCGGAGAGCACGAAGGAGCGGCCGCACTGGCTGTGATCATCATCGCCTTTGGCCTTGAAGTGCTTGCTGGCCGCTTCTATTTCTTCGATGCGCATGCGCACAAAGTCCCGTCCCTCCAATGAGTTCTTGTAGCCATAGGCACCGGCGTACTCATAGACCTCGAGCTTGGGTACCGCACCCTGCTTGTTGATGGTGGGAGCATCCGCGCGCACTGGCCGTGGGTTCTTGAAGTCGAAGCTGGCGGCGGCATAGGCCGTAGCGGCCACCGTACGAATCGCAGAAAAGGAATGCAGACCACAGCCCTTGAGACCGCTTTTTCCCTGCCAGACTATTTCCCCTTCGCCATCAATCGATTCTGCTTGGGTGCTGTCGCTGGAGATCATCAAGGTATGGCCGTCCTTGCGATGTTCATACCAATAATGCCAGCCGAGGGCTTCCCAGCGCCGATGCAGATAGTTGTAATCGCTTTCGTCGAATTGGCACGCATCGGTCATCGGCGCGTCGCCTTGGAGCCCCTTGCACTGCCAGTCGCGCATGTCGTAGTCGTTGAAGATGGCGGCCGTCTGTTCTTGCACCGTCTTGCCATGGAATAAGTAGTTGTCATACCGATAGCGCAGAAAGGCCAGCCACGGCAACGCGACCAGATCGTAATAGGAAAAGCCGCCATCTTGTCTGACGAAGCGGAAATCGAAGACGTAGCCATTAAAGAAGCGCACGCTGCCGTCTCCACGCACCAGTTCAATGGTGACCATTTTCGCCATGACATCCTTGAGGGCGATGTCCGGATTGTCGGAGAGCACCTCGACGGTGAACTCGAAATCGCGGCTCATGCCCTCGTAGGCACTGAGACGATTGGCCACCATCAGCGCATCGGCCGGCGCATCGTCATGCGGGAAAGACAGGCGCAAAAGGCGGTTGCCCTGTCGCTGGACATTGATTGACGCACGCAGGTCCGCGGCGGCATCAAGAAAATCGGTCATAGGCACTCCAGTGAGCTCTAAAAACGAAGTCGCTGATGACGTTGGTCAGATCGATCTTTCAACTGATCACCCCGCACAGGGGCAATCGTCACTGCGAAGTTAGCTGCGACCGAAATAGGACCATACGCAGGCTGGCTGAGATACCGCCGCCAACTGACCGGTGCGAATCCCAGCCCGGCGGATCCAGGAAACGAAGCAATACCTACCACCATCCCGGAGGCTCAAGTCGAGTCGTAGTTGCAGCAGTTGCTCGGGGTCTTCCAAGTCTTGCGGCCCGGTCTGCCATCGATGCTAATGCTGAGGTCGGCGCTGATGACCGTGCTGCGTGCCTAGCGTTGTCTCCGAGGATAACGAAGGGACGACTCATGATTTCCTCGCTGTTCGCACATGATGCGCTGGTGGCGCCCTGTGGTGCTCGCTTTGAGGCGGGGTATTAGAATTTGTTCCCGGCAAGCGATAGAACTGCTCTGATGCTCTTATCAGCGCACAGGCAGATCGTGGCGGAGTTGTTAGGGCGGACACGCCCGGAAGTTTTAAATTGCAATTATTTTGTCTTTTTCAGTCCCGTGCGCGGTTGTCCCATCTGGCCCTCTCACTAACCAAGTCGTTTTGACTCAAATTGGCCCAAGGTGCATTTGTCTCTCCAGTAACATTTTCCCCCGGCATTTTGCGCTATCCTCCCGGCAAACCTCACCGCAGGAGCCCTCATGACCGCAGCCGCCCATCTCGACATCGACCCTCGTGGCCTGGCCACGCTGACCCTCAATCGCCCTGATGTCCACAATGCTTTCGACGATCAACTGATCGCCCACCTGATCGACCTCATCAACGAGGCGCGTGACGACAAGCGTACTCGCGTCCTGCTGCTGGCCTCCACCGGCAAGTCCTTCTCCGCCGGTGCCGACCTGGCCTGGATGCGCCGCATGGCCGACGCCTCGCGCGAGGACAATCTGCGCGATGCCCGCAAGCTGGCACTGTTGATGGAAACCCTCAACAGCTTCCCGGCCCCGACGGTGGCCAAGGTCCAGGGCGCAGTGATGGGCGGCGGTGTCGGCCTGGTCTCATGCTGCGACATCGTGGTGGCTTCCGAGGCGGCCTTCTTTGCACTTTCCGAAGTCAAGCTGGGCTTGGCTCCAGCGGCCATCAGCCCGTACGTGATCGCCAAGATGGGCGTATCGCAGGCGCGCCGCTTCTTCGTCTCGGGCGAGCGTTTCACTGCCATCCGCGCCGCCGCCATCGGCCTGGTGCATGAAGTGGTGCTGTCCCAGGAACTGGATGCCAAGGTGCTGCAAGTGATCGATACCTTGCTGGCCAACGGACCGCAGGCGATGCGCGCCGCCAAGCAACTGGTACAGGTCGCCAATCCGCTGCAGGTCACGCCTGAACTGGCGGAATATACGGCCGGCGTCATCGCCGACCTGCGCGCCTCCCCGGAAGGGCGAGAGGGCCTGCGCGCCTTCCTCGAAAAAGACGCCCCGGCCTGGACACGCGCTTCATCTTCAGCAGGATAAACATGAAATCCATGCACGTAGCCATCGCCGGTGCCGGTCCGGCCGGATTGGCCATGGCGCTCTACCTCAAGCGCGCCGGCCATCGCGTCACCTTGCTGGAACGCTTCGTCACGGCCGCGCCAGTCGGTTCCGGCCTGATCCTGCAGCCCACCGGTCTGACGGTACTGGAAGACCTGGGCCTGTTCTCGCGCATCGCCGCGCTGGGCCAGCGCATCGACCGCCTCTACGGAGCTGATGCCCGCAGCGGCAAGACGGTGCTGGATGTGCGGTATGACGCGGTGCGCGGAGGACGCTATGGCATTGCGGTCCATCGTGCGGCCCTGTTCGGCGTCCTGCAGGAAGCGGCGCAACGGGAAGGGATCGAAGCCGAAACCGGCCATGAGATCAACGGCCTGGAACATGGCAGCGCAGGTGCCAGCCTGAGCACCGCGGATGGCCGCCGCATCGGTCCCTTTGATCTCGTCATTGATGCCAGTGGTGCCCGTTCGCTGCTGCGTCGCCACGCGCTCAACAGCTGCGAACCTAAGCGCCTGCCCTATGGGGCCTTCTGGGTTTCCTTGCGCGCCCAGCCAGGCCTGTCGTTCGGTGTCAATTCGCTGGTGCAGCGCTATCGCCGCGCCAGCACCATGATCGGGGTGCTGCCCATCGGCCGCCCGAGGCTGCAGGATGATCCCATGGTGGCCTTCTTCTGGAGCACCAAGCCGGACCAGTTGGAGCAGCTCAAGCAACGAGGGCTGGAAGCATGGAAGGAGGGAATTCATGCGCTATGGCCGGAATGTGAACCCTATCTGGCTCAGATCGATGGCTTCGAACAGATGACGCTGGCGCGCTACGGCCATCACACCCTGCCTTCGCCCTATGGCCAGCGGCTGGCCATCATCGGCGACGCTGCCCACTCCACCAGCCCGCAGCTGGGGCAGGGGGCCAACATGGCCTTGCTCGATGCACGGGCGCTGATTCATGCCCTGCAGCAGTCCGATACCCTGCAACAAGCGCTGCCCCGCTATGCCGCTTCACGCCGCCGCCACGTGCGGACCTTCCAGGCGATGTCGGCGATGTTCACGCCGTTCTACCAGTCCGATTCGGTGTGGTTGCCTTGGGTGCGCGACCAATTGGCGGCGCGCTTGTCGGTAGTGCCGCCCGCACCGCAAATGTTGGCGCGGATGGTGGCCGGCACTTTGGTCGATCCCTTCACGTCGATTGGCTTGCAGGAGCGCGACTGGAATATCGCACCCCAGCCCTCGGCCCTGGGCTGACCGGGTTCAGCCCGGGAAGACGTTTTCCTTCACTTGCGCTCTTCGCGGCAGAACAGGCGGCCGCGGCGCTGGCAGCGTTCGCGTTCCTCGGGCGTCATCGCTTCCCAGCGCGCCTGCATGAAGCGGCGCTTCTCATGCCAACCACCATGCCGTCCGCGGAAACCGCCGAACAGCACCCGGCACAGCACCAGCAATCCCAGCGCCCGCCAGAAGCCGATCTCGGCTACGCCCGGGAAGATCGGCGGCATCACCCAGTTCCACAGCAGCATCACCACCACGCCCAGCAGGGGCAAGCACAGCAGGCACAGCAGCAGTTTCACGCCCCAGCGGCGCGGATCACGCCCGCCACGGAAGCCACGATCGCGGCGCGCCGGGGTGGGGGGATTTTGAGGCATGTCGTTCTGTTCCATTACATCTCCAATTCGTCATAAACCGCCTGCAAGCGCTCGCGCAGATGCAGGACTGCATAGCGCTTGCGCGCCAGCAGGGTATTGAGGCTGGTGCCACTGGCAGCAGCCATTTCCTTGAAACTGAGGCCATCGAGTTCGTGGGCAATGAAGACCTCGCGCTGCGCTGGCGGCAATTCGTCCAGTGCCGCCTGCAGGGCCTCGATCAGCGCCGCACGCGCATAGGCCGCTTCCGGACCGCCATCGCTGGCCGGCAGCACCAGGTCCAGCCGCCAGCTGTCTTCGCCACCCTCGACTTGCTCGATGTCGTGCGCCTCGGGCAAGGGCTCTTCCTTCTTCTTGCGGAAGCGGTCGATGATGCGGTTGCGCGCCACCCGGAACAGCCAGGCGCTGACCTGCTCGATGGGCTCCGGCAGGCGGTAGGCCTGGACGAACTCATAAAACACTTCCTGCAGGATGTCTTCGGCCTCGCCGGCGTCCGCCACCCGGCGGCGGATGAAGCCGCCCAGCCGGCTGCGTTCGCGCATGACGGTGGCGGTGATCTCGCGGTCCTGGTCGCTCATCGGGGAGAGGGTGGAAATGGGCTGCATGCCCTGAAGACGGTTGTTCTCAGGGCATATTGTGGCTCGGCAGGAAAAAATGGGGGGAAACTGCGAAGGGGAAATGAAGAAACAAGCAAAACCAGCGCGTTTGCGCGGGGAGCCATGGCCCTGCAAGCCGCTCCCCGCCTGAGGGTCCAGCCCTTACAGTTCGATGCGGGTGCCCAGCACCTGCAGGAACTGCGCCAGCCACGCCGGATGTGCCGGCCAGGCCGGGGCCGTGACCAGTTTGCCGTCGGTGATGGCGGCATCCACGGCGATATCGGCGAATTGCCCGCCGGCCAGCTTCACTTCCGGCGCGCAAGCCGGATAGGCCGAGACCTTCTTGCCTTCCAGCACGCCGGCGGCGGCCAGCACCTGCGGACCGTGGCAAACGGCGGCGATGGGCTTGTCAGCCTTGGCGAAGGCTTGCACCAGCTCGATCACCTTGGGGTTCAGGCGCAGGTATTCCGGGGCGCGGCCACCGGCCACCACCAGCGCGTCATAGCCTGCCGCGCTGACATCGTCGAAGCTGGCGTTGAGGGCGAACTGGTGGCCGGGCTTCTCGGTATAGGTCTGGTCGCCTTCGAAGTCGTGGATGGCGGTTTTGATCTTGTCGCCGGCTTTCTTGCCGGGGCAGACCGCGTGTACCGTGTGGCCGACCATCTGCAGGGCCTGGAAGGGCACCATGGTTTCATAATCCTCGGCGAAATCACCGGTCAAGAGCAGGATTTTCTTTGCAGCCATCGTCATCTCCTTGGGATAAGGCCGCCGGCGCGGGGAGGGACCGGGCGGCCGGGTTGAAACACATCTTGTTGCGGGCTGGCCCGGGCAGGATTCACTCCAGCCAGCGCATCCGGCGCGACTGTCCCATCAGGAAGTCGCGGTTGAGCTCCACGCAGTCCCGCAGGTAGCTCCACAGGGCTGATACCCGCGCCACATGGCGCTGCTCGCTGGAAGCCACCAGCCAGAAGGTGCGGGTGATGGCGATCTGTTCGGGCAGTACCGGCACCAGCTCGTCGGACTGCTGCGCCAGGAAGCAGGGCAGGATCGCCAGCGCGCGGCCGGCGCAGGCCGCCGTGTATTGCGCTACCACGCTGGTGCTGCGGAAGGCCCGGAAAGCGTCCGGTGCCACCGTATCCTTGTAGCGCAATTCTTCACTGAAGACCAGATCATCGATGTAGCCGATGAAGTTATGTTGCGCCAGGTCATCCATGGTGTGAATCGGCGCGTGCCTGGCCAGGTAGTCATGTGAAGCATAAAGCTTCAGGACATAGTCGGACAGTTTTGTGACCACATAATTACCCGACAGCGGCCGTTCGATCGACACGCTGATGTCGGCCTCATGCTTGGACAGATTCACGAAACGCGGCATCGGCAGCATGTCCACCGTGATGTGGGGATTGCGGGCACAGAAATGCGCGATGTGCGGTGCCAGCACGAAGGTGCCGAAGCCTTCGGTCGCGCCCAGCCGCACCTGGCCGGAGAGCTTGCTGTTGTGTCCGCCCAGTTCTTCGGTGGCGGCATAGAGGGTGCTTTCGACCTGCTCCGCATATTCCACCAGCCGGTAGCCGTCGGCGGTGAGCTTGTAGCCGTGGTTGTTGCGGTCGAACAGCTGGCTGCCAACCTGCTCCTCGAAGCGCTTCATGCGGCGCGAGACGGTGGAGTGGTCGATGCCCAGCTTCTTGGCGGCATCCACCAGGCCCTGGCTGCGGGTGAGTTCGAGAAAGATCCTGAGGTTGTCCCAGTCCAGCATGTGGTCTCCATGGTTGCATCGCCGCCGATGTGCATCAATGCAAAAGCGTTTTGTCTTTGTGGTTATTGTATCGATAAATACGCACATGCAGAATAGCGGGGCCGTGATGCCGCCCGGGAAGACAGAGGCGACACACGGCAGGAGACAACGGCAAGACCCGGCGTCCATGAACGCGGGCAGGTCCGACAACAATCACAAGATCAAGGAGACAAGATGTCCAAGAACGCTTTCAGCCGTTCCCTCACGGCTGCGGCCGTGGCCTGCACGGTGTCGCTGGCCACCACGGCCATGACGGCCATGCCCGCCCTTGCCCAGGATGCCAACACGGTCAAGATCGGGGTGCTCACCGACATGTCCGGCCCCTACTCGGCCATGGGCGGCCAGGGTTCGGTGGTGGCCGCCAAAATGGCGGTGGAAGACTGCCTCAAGAATGAATGCAAAGGCATGAAGATCGAGATCCTCTCGGCCGACAACCAGAACAAGCCCGACGTGGGCGTGACCCGTGCCCGCGAATGGCTGGACCGCGACAAGGTCGAGGCCATCGCCGATCTCACCAATTCCTCGGTGGCGCTGGCGGTGCAAAAGCTGGTCAAGGAAAAGGGCGGCATCGCCATGTACAGCGGCCCGGCCACCGGTGCCCTGACCACCGCCGAATGCGCCACCAACGGCTTCCACTGGATGTTCGACACCTACTCGCAAGCCGCCGGTGCGGCCGCGGCGCTGACCAAGCTGGGCAACAAGTCCTGGTACTTCGTGACGGTGGACTATGCCTTCGGCCATTCGCTGGAGAAGGATGCCTCCGATGTGGTCAAGGTCAATGGCGGCACGGTGGTGGGTTCGGTGCGCCATCCGCTCAATGCCTCTGACTTCTCGTCCTTCCTGCTGCAGGCGCAGGCCTCCAAGGCCCAGGTGATCGGGCTAGCCAATGGTGGCACCGATGTGGTCAATGCCATCAAGCAGGCGCGTTCCTTTGCCGTCGGCGGCAAGGATCAGCGCCTGGTGGCGCTGCTGGTGTTCCTGTCGGATGTGCATGCGCTGGGGCTGGAGGCGGCGCAAGGCCTGGTCTATACCGATGGCTTCTACTGGGATTACGACGAGCAGACCCGCGCCTTCTCCAAGCGCTTCGAAGCGCAGTTCAAGAACATCAAGCCGACCATGGTGCAGGCCGGAGTCTATTCCAGCGTCTACCAGTTCCTGAAGGCGCGTGCGGCCGCCAAGACCTCGGACTGGAAAGTGGTGGCGCAGAAGATGCGAGAAATTCCGATTTCCGACGCCGTCATGCGCAATGCCTCAATCCGTCCGGATGGCCGCGTGATCCATGACATGTACCTGTACCAGGTCAAGACCCCGGCCGAATCCAAGGCGCCGTGGGATTACTTGAAGCTGCTGTCGGTGATCCCGGCCCAGCAGGCCTTCCGTCCGATGGACGCGGCCTGCCCGCTGGTCAAGCAGTAATGCCTGTGGCCGGGAGTTGCTCCCGGCCTTGCTCTCCCCATCCTGTTCACCTCTTCACAATGGAAATTGCAATGAGCCAAGCCAACATCCCCAACGTTCCCCTGTACCTCAACGGTGAAAAGGTGCAGTCCACTTCCAAGGAGTGGCGCGACGTACTGAATCCGGCCACCCAGGAAGTGGTGGCCCGCGTGCCTTTCGCCACCAAGGAGGAAGTCGACCGGGCCGTGGCCAACGCCAAGGAAACCTTCAAGACCTGGCGCAATACTTCACTGGCGCAGCGCATGCGCATCATGCTGAAGTTCCAGCAACTGCTGCGCGAGAACATTGCGCCGCTGGCCGAAATGATCACCCGTGAACACGGCAAGACCCTGCCGGACGCCGAAGGCGAAGTCATGCGCGGCCTGGAAGTGGTGGAACATGCCTGCTCCATCACCTCGCTGCAACTGGGCGAACTGGCCGAGAACGTCGCCGGCGGCGTGGACGTTTATACGCTCTACCAGCCGCTGGGCGTGGGGGCGGGCATCACCGCCTTCAACTTCCCGGTGATGCTGCCTTGCTTCATGTTCCCCATCGCCGTGGCTTGCGGCAATACCTTCGTGCTGAAGCCCTCCGAGCAGGACCCGACTTCCTCGCTGTTCCTGGTCGAGCTGGCCAACCAGGCCGGTCTGCCGCCGGGCGTGTTGAACGTGGTGCATGGCGGCCCGGACGTGGCCAACATGATCTGCGACCATCCCGACATCAAGGCGGTGTCCTTCATCGGTTCCACCCATGTCGGCACCCATATCTATCGCCGCGCCAGCGAAGCCGGCAAGCGCGCCCAGTGCATGATGGGCGCCAAGAACCACTGCATCGTCTTGCCCGACGCCCCCAAGGACCAGGCCATCAACAACCTGCTGGGTGCGGCTTTCGGTGCGGCTGGGCAGCGCTGCATGGCCAATTCGGTGGTGGTGCTGGTGGGTCAGACGCGGGAATGGATTCCCGAGATCGTCGAACGCTCCAAGGCCATGAAGGTCGGACCCGGCACCGACCGCAAGGCCGATGTCGGTCCGCTGGTCTCCAAGGCGGCCAAGGAACGTGTCGAACGCCTCATCGCCAGCGGCGTGGAGCAGGGCGCCAAGTTGCTGCTGGATGGCCGCAACTGCAAGGTGGCCGGCAGCGAGAACGGCAACTTCGTGGGGCCGACCGTCTTCACGGGCGTGAAGCCCGAGATGGACATCTACGCCCAGGAAATCTTTGGCCCGGCCATGTGCATCGTCGAACTGGACACGCTCGATGAAGCCATTGCCTTCATCAACGCCAACCCCAACGGCAACGGGACTTCCATCTTCACCAGCTCGGGCTATGCGGCGCGCAAGTTCCAGAACGAGATCGACGTCGGCCAGGTCGGCATCAATGTGCCCATTCCCGTGCCGGTGGCCTACTTCAGCTTCACCGGTTCGCGTGCGTCCAAGCTGGGCGACCTCGGTCCCAACGGCAAGCAGGCCGTGACCTTCTGGACCCAGACCAAGACCGTCACCGCACGCTGGTACGCGCCCGATGAAGAAGCCGGGCAGGTCAACACCACCATCACCCTGAAGTAAGGAGAGCAGCATGAGCGCCAACATCGTCTTCATCGGCCTGGGCAATATGGGTTTGCCGATGGCGCAGAACCTGGTCAAGGCCGGTTTTTCGGTCAGCGGGCATGACCTCGTCAAGGCCAGCGTGGACAAGCTGGTGGAAGTCGGCGGCAAGACCGAAGCCGATTCCATGGCGGCGGTGGCCAAGGCCGACGTGGTCATCACCATGCTGCCGGCCAGCCGTCACGTGGAATCGCTCTACCTGGGTGATGCCGGGGTGCTGGCCTCGGCCAAGCCGGGCGCGCTCTTGATCGATTGTTCCACCATTGCTCCGGAAGCGGCGCGCAAGGTGGCGGCAGCGGCCAAGGCGCGCGGCTTCGAGATGCTGGATGCGCCCGTTTCCGGGGGCACCAACGGGGCGACGGCGGGCACTCTGACCTTCATGGTGGGCGGCGGCAAGGAGGCCTTCGAGGCCGCCCAGCCTTATCTGCAGAAGATGGGGAAAGCAATCTATCACGCAGGTGAAAGCGGCAGCGGCCAGACCGTCAAGGTCTGCAACAACATGCTGCTGGGCATCCTCATGATCGGGACGTCGGAAGCGATCCGCTTGGGCATGGCCAATGGCATGGATCCCAAGGTGCTGTCGGAAATCATGTCCAAGAGCTCGGGCCGCAACTGGACGCTGGAAGTCTACAACCCTTGCCCCGGCGTGATGGAAACGGCGCCGGCTTCCAAGGGCTATGCCGGTGGTTTCGGCGTGGACCTGATGCTCAAGGACCTGGGGCTGGCCGTGGAGAATGCGCTGGCCACCAACTGCGCCATTCCGCTGGGTTCGACGGCACGCAATCTGTACGACATCCACAGCATGAACGGGGCAGGCAAGCTGGACTTCTCCAGCATCTTCAACATGCTGGGCAAAGCGCAGTAAGTCCGTCGCCAACAAGACAGGCAGCAAAAAGGGACAGCCTCTTGCGGGGCTGTCCCTTCGTTTTTCTGCGTACTGATGTGCAGCTTATTTCTTCACTTCATCCTCGATGTGGGCCCGGATGATATCGGCGAAGTTGGCATCGGCCGTAAAGCCCAGCGCCTTGGCGCGCTTGGCTTCGAAGGCACCGGGCCAGGAATTGACGATGCGTTTGATGGCTTCGTCTTCCTTCCATTCGATCAGCTGCACCACTTCCTTGCCGGCGACTTGTTCCAGGGCCTCGACCATGTCCTTGACGGTCACGCACAGGCCGTCGATGGAGAGGAAGCGAGCCAGGCCCAGGTCAGCACCATTGATTTCATGGCCGTGGATCAGGTTGGCGATGGCCTGGCGCGGCGACATCAGCCACATGCGGGTATCGGGCGTGACCGGGCAGACCGAGGGCTGGCCATTGAGCGGCTCGCGGATGATTCCCGAGGCGAAGCTGGAGGCCGCCTTGTTGGGCGCGCCCGGACGCACCGAAATGGTCGGCATGCGCAGCGCACGGCCGTCGATGAAGCCCTTGCGCGAATAATCCTGCACCAGCAGTTCGCCCATGACCTTTTGCGCACCGTAGGAGCTTTGCGGCATCAGCAGGGTGTTGTCGGGGACCACCGCCGGCAGTTCGCCGCCGAACACCGCCACCGAACTGGTGAAAACCAAGCGCGGCTTGGTGCCCAGGGCACGGGCGCGTTCCAGGATGACGCGGGTGGCGTCGAAGTTGATCTTCATGCCCAGGTCGAAATCGGCCTCGGCGTGGCCGCTGACGATGGCGGCCAGGTGGAAGATGGACTGCGTCTCGGGCGTGATGACGCGCTCGATCACGGCGGCGTCAGCGATGTCGCCGGTGACGGCTTCGATGCGCGGATCAGTGAAACCCTGGGCCGGTACCACGTCCAGCAGGGTGATGCGCTTGATCTCTTGCGGCTGGCCGTCGCGGCCGGTCAGGGTGCCGCGCTGCAGCAGCTGGCGCGCCAGTCGGCTGCCCAGGAAGCCGGCGCCGCCGGTAATGACGATATGCATGTGTTCTCCTCGTGATCTGTCGTCGGAATAGGGGGGATATGAACGCTTGAGCGAAACCCGTGCAGCGCATTATAGCGGAAGTTGTAATACAACTTTGAGAATATGAAACGGAAGTCACAAAAGCCGATGCCTGCGCGGTATCATGCGCGCCATGAAGACTTCCTCCTCCTCCTCCAGGCCGCAGGCGTCGGCGCTCGCCTCCATGGCCGCTGCCGCGCGCGGCAAGACCACGCTGGCCGACCATGTCACCAGCGTACTGGCACAGCAGATCCGCAGCGGGGAATTCGCCCCGGATGCGCGTTTGCCTTCGGAGATGGAGTTGACCGAACGCTTTTCGGTGAGCCGCACGGTGATCCGCGAAGCCATTTCACGGTTGAAGTCGGAAGGACTGGTCGGCTCGCGCCGGGGCAGTGGCACGGTGGTCCTGCCGGTGACGCAGGCCACGCCATTCCGGCTGGACCTGAATATGGATGACGGCCGCGACTCCATCCAGGCGGTACTGCGGGTGATCGAATTGCGGCGCGGAGTGGAAGGGGAGATGGCCGCGCTGGCGGCGCAGCGCCGCACGCGCGCGCAGAACCTGGCGATCCAGCAGGCCTTGCAGGCCATCGATGCAGCGGCTGCGGCGGGGCGCGATGGCGTGCAGGAGGATTTCGCCTTCCATGCCGCCATTTCCAATGCCTCGCACAATCCGCTCTACACCTCGCTGGTGCAGTTCCTGAGCCAGTTCCTGCATGCTGCCATCCGCGTGTCGCGCATGAACGAAGCGCGCAGCAATGAGTTCGTGCAGCAGGTACGCGCCGAGCACGCGGCGCTGGCGCAAGCGATCAACGACGGCAATGCCGAGGCTGCGCGGGCAGCGGCCTTGCGCCATATGGAGCAATCGGCACTGCGCCTGCAGGCGGCTGACAAGGCCTTCTGGGCCAGCGCGGAAGGACAGGCGGCGGCGCGGGACCTGGCGCGGGTGAGGAGTGGAGGTTGAGCGGGACAGCGGGCAAACTGTCTACCCGTTCGCCCTGAGTAGACGCGCAGCGTCGTATCGAAGGGTTCACTGGCCGTGAAACTGCGCTGCGCCCCGTCGGCGCGCCTTCGATACGCGGCGATGCCGCTACTCAGGACGAACGGTCAGTGGATTGCCCGGCAAACAGGTATTAAACAGGCATAAAAAAACGCTGCACCAGGCAGCGTTTTTTATTGGCATCGGCAGACGATCAGCCGCGCACGACCTTCTTGTACTCGTTGGTGCGGGTGTCGATTTCGATGTCGTCATCCTGGCTCACGAACAGCGGCACCATCACGGTGATCTGGTTGGCTTCGATGGCGTTTTCGATCTTGGCTTCCTTCAGGACGTTGCCCGAAGTGTTGCCCTTGACGGCCGGTTCCGAGTAGGCAACCTTGCGCACGATGGTGGTCGGCATTTCGACCGAGATGGCCTTGCCGTCGTAGAAGACAGCTTCGCACTGCATGCCGTCCTTCAGGTAGCCGATGGCGTCGCCCATGTTCTCGCCTTCGATTTCGTACTGGTTGTACTCTTCGTCCATGAAGACGAACAGCGGGTCAGCGAAGTACGAATAGGTCACCGGCTTCTTGTCCAGCACCACGACGTCGAACTTGTCGTCGCCACGGAAGACGCTTTCCTGCGGGCTGTTGGTCAGCAGGTTCTTCATCTTCCACTTGTAGGTGAAGCCGGTACGGGAAGAACCGTTGACGTCCGAGCGCAGGACGATCATGGGCTTGCTGTCGACCATAATGATGTTGCCGACGCGGATTTCTTTTGCAAATTTCATAGCGATGTGTCGTGAAAAGTAGGTTTTTTCAAACTGTCAGTAGCCCACTGGTAAAACTTCTAAAACTTCACCGCAAGCCCACGTACGATTGAATTCCAAACTGCGTTAAAACGGTAGCCCGCTATTTTAACCCATTTTCCGTGCTCTTCCACTCTTCCAGGGCGAGCCGGCGGGCGAAGCCGAGCAAATTGTCCATCCAGTCGCCATTTGCCAACAGCTTCTGGACCCATTGTTCAGCCTGGCCCGACAATGCCGGCAGTTCGGCCTGCAGGGCCTGCCAGCTTGCCAGCCAGTCAAGCTCGCCCGGATAAGCGCCGTTCCAGGCCCGGTTGAGGTCGATGACGGCGGGCGTGGCCGGGTCATAAATCTTCAGGAAGGCATTGAGCTTGGTGTGGTGCAGGTTCTTGTCCTGGTGATAGATGTTCCAGACGAAGGGGCGGCCGGCCCATTGGGCGCGTGCGAAGGAATCTTCGCCTCGCACGAAATTGAGGTCGCAGCTCCACAGCAAGCGGTCGTAATCGGTTTGCGCCACGAAGGGCAGCACGCGTACCGTCAAAGCATCCTGCGTGGCCACCGTTCCGGCGTGCGCCGGTGCGCCGAGGAAGGCCTCGACCGCTGCGCGTCCCACGCCTTCCGGCACCAGGCAGGTAACCGGGGCGGGCGAGGCTTGCCAGGCTGCAAACAATTCGGCAATCGGGGCATAGTCGTAGCAGAACAGCGAGACCTTGCAGGCCTGCGCTTCGGCCGCAGTCACGCCCAGCCCGGCCAGGAAAGCCGGGCTTTCATTGTTGGCCAGGAAGGCCTGTCGCCGGGCTTGCAGGTCGGCTTCGAAGCTGAGCCCGCCGGTTCGTTCATTGAAGCCGGGGAAGAAGAAATACTTGGTCAGTTTCAGCGAGCGATGCGGGGAGGGCAGGGTGTGGCAGCCTTCGACCCAGGGTTCGGCCGACAAGCCTTCCAGGTTGAACCAGACGGGCTTGGGCGAGCACTGCGCCATGGCTTCCACATAGCCGGGCGGGATTTCGCAGCCGAAGAATTCAATGACGATATCGGCCACATCGTCCGGCGTGAACTGACCGTCCTGGCCGCGCCAGTGCTGGATCGTCACACCGCTGAGCTCTTGGGTATCGGCTTGCGTGTCCACCGTCGGCCAGATGCGCCGGAAGCTCACCAGGTCATCTACCCACAGCCGCACCGCGAGCCCGTGCTCATGTGCCAGCTGCCGCGCCAGGCGCCAGCAGATGCCGATATCGCCATAGTTGTCGACGACCTTGCAGAACAGGTCCAGGGAGCGCAGGGGATTGGGGTGGGAATTCATCGATATGCAGGAAAATGCGGATGCAGGCCGCATGATACCGGCTTGGCGCAGGGACCGACGAAGCGAAATGAACAACAACGACAAATTTTTTCAAATTAAATAGCTTGCAATTCAATTTTGAGCAGTTTAATATGCAGCACATGGACAAGACGCACACCACGAATCTCCCGGACGCACTGATCGACGAAGCCCTGCTTCTCGACAACCAGCTGTGTTTTGCGATGTATTCGGCGTCGCTGGCCATGACCAAGGCTTACAAGAAGATCCTGGCCCCGCTGGAGATCACCTATCCGCAATACTTGGTGATGCTGGTGCTGTGGGAAAAGGATGGCGTCACGGTCTCGGAACTGGGCACGCGCCTGTTCCTGGATTCTGGTACGCTGACACCGCTGCTCAAGCGCATGGAAAGCATGGGTTTGCTTCACCGCAACCGCGATGCTGGCGATGAGCGCCGGGTGGTAGTGAGCTTGAGTGATGGCGGCCGCGCGTTGCGTGAGAAGGCCAGGGCCGTACCGCAGCAGATGAGTTGCATGCTGCCGGCGCTGGACCAGATCAAGGCGCTGGTGGTGGAGCTGAAGCAGGTCCGCAAGGGCCTGATCGATGCCGAAGATGAATGAAAATGTAACAAGCTTTGTGTTTTATATTGTGCGCAATAATATAGGTAATTATTTATATCGTTGATGCAGCCGAACTGAATATCGCAACATCAGCAACACCAGAAACATCGGCAAGACCGCAAGTGAAGCAGCAAGAGATTGGCAAGCCAGTGATGACCGAAAGTGAATCTTTAGGCATCACACCCCTCGAACGAAACCCGTCAAGGGTGACGACAACCTGAACTTTGAAAGGAAATACCATGCCTTCGAACAAGATTGAAAAAGCCCTGTACACCGCCACCGCTACCGCCACTGGCGGCCGTGAAGGTTCGGCCAAGTCCTCCGACGGCGTGCTCGACGTCAAGCTGTCGACCCCCAAGGAACTGGGCGGCGCCGGTGGTAACGGCACCAACCCGGAACAGCTGTTTGCGGCCGGTTACTCGGCTTGCTTCCTGGGCGCGCTGAAGTTCGTCGCCGGCCAGGCCAAGGTGGCCCTGCCTGCGGATGCCAGCATCACCGGCAAGGTCGGCATCGGCCAGATCCCGGGCGGTTTCGGCATCGAAGCCGAGCTGAACATCTCGCTGCCGGGCATCGACCAGGCCGTGGCGCAAGATCTGGTGAACAAGGCCCACCAGGTGTGCCCGTACTCCAACGCCACCCGTGACAACATCAACGTCACCCTGAACCTGGTGTAATGCCTGCAGGCCGGGCGGGAGCCGATGTGCTTCCTGCCTGTGCCGGTCAGCATGAAAGAAAACGCCGCTGCGTCCATCCGGTCGCAGCGGCGTTTTCTTTCATGGAGCGTGGATCAAAGCGCCGGACGTTCCTCCCGCAGCACCCCCAGCAGCAAACTGCGCGCGATGCAGCGATGGAAGGGCATGATCGCTGCCAGGTAGGCCTTGCCCAGCAGGCGTTTGGTTCGGACCACGGTGGTCACGGTGAGCCACTGGCCTTCATCTGCCGCCTGGCCGGTCGCGGCCGGCGACTTTTCGACGCACAGCCGGAAATCCAGGTGGCGGTCGTCCAGTCCCATCACGACCCTGGCCGGTTCCGCCAGCAGCAGGGGAAAACCGGCCGGCCCGCCGCCGTGGTCGCCGGCCTGCTTGAGGCCCAGCGGTGCCATCAGGCGATCGCGCAAACGGATCAATGCGCTGATCCAGGCGGGCTGGGACGCCATCATGCGGGCTGCGATCTCGGTCGTATTCAATTTGGCCAGTTGCGGCGTGAGGCGGATGCGGTAACTGTCGGCGAAACCGGCACCCGGCAGCAAGGCCCAATGGCGCGGCGCGGGCGCGACTTCTTCGGTGTGCGAGGCAGGGGAGGCAGGCATGATGGTCTCCAGGCAAGTTGAAAAAAAAAGCCGGCAGCGACGCTGCCGGCCTTGCTCCTGCGATCACTCGATCACGTGATCACGTGAGGATGTGATCCCCCGAGCCTACCTGCCGTTGCGCCGCTGCTTTTCCGCCGCACGGGCACTGGCGAAGCGCTCGTGGGTTTCCTCGGCCTTGCGGCGGCCGAAGGCATAGTTGGCTTCCAGCCACATGACATTGATGATGCCGAAGGCCAGGGCCAGGCCGATACCGAGTATCCAGGCGAAATACCACATGATGTTCTCCTCGTTGCAGTTTGCGATTGCGCGTAATCAATACGCCGTGTGTTCGTTCTCGTGGATGTCGCGGGCGGTGACCTTGCCCTTGACCACGCGATAGACCCAGCCGGTATAGACGATGATGAGCGGCAGGAAGATCAGCACCATCCAGAACATCAGGCCCAGGGTCTTGTGGCTGGAGACCGAATCCCACAGGGTCAGGCTGCTCTTGGCGTCGAGCGAAGAGGGCATGACGAAGGGGAACAGCGACATGCCGGCGGTGAGGATGATGCCGGTCACCGACAGCCCGCTGGCGATGAAGGCCAGGCGCGCACTGCGCACCAGCGCCAGCAAGGCCGCCAGTACCGCGCCGGCCACGCCCAGCGCCGGGAACAGCTTGGTCACGGGCCACTTGGCGTAGTTGTCGAACCAGGCACCGGCGACCACTTCCACCGTCTTGGCCAGGGGGGTGAAGGCACTGTTGGCGTCCGGCATGGAGGTGATGCGGTAGCCCGGCATCTGGGCCACCCAGAAGCCGCCGGCCACGAACAGCAGCACCGTCACCAGCGCCGCACCGATGACGGTCTTGCGCGAACGCTCGCCCACGGCGGCCTCGGTCTTGACGAAGGCGAAGGCCGCACCGTGCATCAGCAGCATGGCCACCGACAGCAGACCAGCCAGCAGGCCGAAGGGGTTCAACAGGGCGAAGAAGCTGCCGGTGTATTCGACCCGCATGGTGTCGTCATAGTGGAAGGGCACGCCCAGCAGCAGGTTGCCGAAGGCCACGCCGCAGATAAGGGGCGGCACGAAACCACCGATGAACAGGCCCCAGTCCCAGGCATTGCGCCAGCGCGGATCGGCCACCTTGCTGCGGTAGTCGAAGCCCACCGGACGGAAGAACAGCGAAAACAGCAAGATCATCAGGGCGATGTAGAAGCCCGAGAACGCCGTCGCATACACCAGCGGCCAGGCCGCGAAGGTAGCGCCGCCGGCGGTGATGAACCAGGTCTGGTTGCCCTCCCAGGTGGGGCCGATGGAGTTGATCAGGATGCGGCGCTCGGTGTCGTTCTTGCCGGCGAAGGGCAGCATCATGCCCACGCCGAAGTCGAAGCCGTCGGTCAGGGCGAAGCCGATGATGAGTACGCCGACGAAGGCCCACCAGATCAGCTTGAGTGTTTCGTAATCGAAGATCATTCTGCTTTCCTCATTTCTTCTGGTGGCTTAGTGGCTGCCGGCATTGGCCGACGGATTCAGGGGCGGCGGCAGGACATCGCCGGGACTCTTTTCATGACCCTTGGTTTCCCAGTGGTATTGGCCGGTATGCAGGCTGCTCGGACCCAGGCGGGCGTACTTGACCATCAGGATCATCTCCACCACCAGCAGGAAGGTATAGAACAGGATGAAGCCGGCCAGGCTGAAGTAGAGGCTGCCCGGCTGCAGCGAGGAGGCCGACAGGTGGGTCGGCAGGATGCCGGCAATGGTCCAGGGCTGGCGGCCATATTCGGCCACGATCCAGCCGAGTTCAGCAGCGATCCACGGCAGCGGGATCGAGATCACGGCCAGGCGCAGCAGCCAGCGCTGCGGGGCCAGCTGCTTCTTGGCCAGGAACCAGAAGGATGCCGAGAAGATGAACAGGAACAGGAAGCCCAGCGCCACCATGCCTCGGAAGGACCAGAACAGGGGGGCGACCTTGGGGATGGTGTCATTGACGGCCAGGCTGATCTGCTCGGGCGTGGCATCGACCACGTTGTTGGTGTACTTCTTCAGCAGCAGGCCATAGCCCAGGTCCTTCTTGAGCTTGTCGAACTCGGCGCGGGCTTCGGGGGACTTGTCGCCCGCCTTCAGCTTGGCCAGCGCCGCATAGGCCAGCATGCCGTTGCGGATGCGCGCTTCGTGTTCCTTCTTCAGATCCTTGATGCCCAGCACCTGCGTATCGGCCGAACGGGTGGCGATCAGGCCCAGCGCATAGGGGATCTTGACGGCGTAATCGGTGCGTTCTTCTTTGTCATTGGGCAGGCCGAACAGGGTCAGGCCGGCGGGGGCAGGGTGGGTATCCCACTCGGCTTCGATGGCGGCCAGCTTGACCTTGTTGACTTCACCGGCGGTATAGCCCGATTCGTCGCCCAGCACGATCACCGACAAGGTCGCGGCCAGGCCGAAACCGGCCGCCACCGCGAAGGAGCGCAGCGCGAAGGCGGTATCGCGGGCCTTGAGCAGATACCAGGCCGACACGCCCAGCACGAACATGGAGGCCGTGACGTAGCCAGCGGCCACGGTGTGCACGAACTTCACCTGCGCCACCGGATTGAAGATCACGTCGGTCATGCTGACCAGCTCCATGCGCATGGTCTCGAAGTTGAATTCCGCGCCGACCGGATTGTTCATCCAGCCATTGGCGATCAGGATCCACAGCGCCGACAGATTGGAGCCCAGCGCCACCAGCACGGTGACGATCAGGTGCTGCTTGCGCGAGAGCTTGTCCCAGCCGAAGAAGAACAGGCCGACGAAGGTCGATTCCATGAAGAAGGCCATCAGCCCTTCGATGGCCAGGGGCGTACCGAAGATGTCGCCCACGTAGTGCGAATAATAGGACCAGTTGGTACCGAACTGGAATTCCAGGGTGATGCCGGTGGCCACGCCCATGGCGAAGTTGATGCCGAAGAGCTTGCCCCAGAAGCGGGTCATGTCCTTGTAGATCTGGTTGCCGGTCATGACATAGACCGACTCCATGATGACCAGGATCCAGGACAAGCCCAGGGTGAGGGGGACGAACAGGAAGTGATAGAGCGCCGTAACGGCAAATTGCAGCCGTGACAGCGAGACGACTTCATCGATGGGAACCATGTTGTGTTACTCCGTTTGTTGTTTGGCGGACAGGTCTTGGTGTTGGTACTGCTGTTGTGCGGTGGACTCCGGCGGCGTGCTGAAAGACAGCATGCGCTGCTCCACGCGCTGTACCGGCATCTGCATGTGCTTGGCTTCGGGATGGGCGAAGAAGGTCTTGGCCAGCACCGTAATGAGGGCAATCTTGACCACCAGCAGCAGGGTGATCTCCACCCCCAGCGGCAGCTGGGTCAGGCGTGGCCAGCGCCACGGGCGTTTGCGCAAGGATGTGGTGAGTTGCATGCGGATTACTCCTTTTCGTTGCTGCTGCCGCCGACGCGGAACTTGTCGCGCACGTCCAGCAGCTTCTTGACCTTGGAACCCATCTTCATCAAGGACACCAGCGTCTCCGGCGAGAGGCGCTGCACATCGTCGAACCAGGAACTGGAGAGTTCGATCAGTTCATACATGTCGCGCATGCGCTTTTGCACTTCCTTGTCGTCCTTGCTGCCGGGCGCTTCCAGCAGGGCGTCGCGCAGCATGGAGAGAGTCGGCTCGATTTCGCGGCGGCGGCGTTCTTCCAGGAGCACCTTGAAGATGTCCCAGATGTCGCCGGGCGGTTCGAAATATTCACGGCGGTCACCGGGTTTGTGCAGCAGCTTCACCAGCCGCCAGGACTGCAATTCCTTCAATCCCATGCTCACGTTGGAGCGTGAAAAACTGAGGTACTCGGCGATCTCGTCGGCATTGAGCGCGCGCCCGCAGATGTAGAGCAGGGCATAGATCTGGCCCACGGTGCGATTGATGCCCCAGCGGCTGCCCATCTCGCCGAAGTGGCTGATGAAGCGCTGCATGAGCGGGCTGAGTACGTTGTTTTCCATGTCAAAGTCTTTCGAAATTTCAGTAATGTCTGAAATTTAAAGCAATTGCTTGACCCATCGCAATGTCACGCACCTGTGTATTTGCTGATAACAGTTATCACGGATGAGAATGACGCGCGCCCGGCGCGGAGGCGCGGGCGAGGGCCGTCGGCAGGCTCAGGGACTGGCAGGGGCGAAGGCGCTTATTAACGTCTCTTCATGACGACATCGCGTCTCGTGAACTTCCCGGTTTCACAAGGACGCAGCCCTGTTCAGCATCATGTTGCGCTGCATGAACGTATTTTCACGCTTTCCTACAAAGCCAGAAGGATTTGGCTGATAGGAAACCTGATGCGGATCAAATAAGGTTCAATTGCAGCTCAGCCGTAGCGTGGCAAGGGATCGGAAAACGACATCTCCGCCACGCTACAGGTGAAGTACTGAGTGCAACTGAGTGCAAGCGTCCACCGGGTTTCTTCACCTCGGTGGCGAGGGGCTGGCGGGCTGGGGTTGCCCGTGGCGCACGCATGCTGCGTCCTCTTTTTCCAAGGATGAATATTTATGCTGGGTTTCGATTTCCGCGTGGCCAGGATCGTCTGGACCGTCTTCCTGGTGGCCTTGCTGCTCTATGTCACCTATACCATTTCGGCCACCGTGCTGGTGCTGGTGTTTGCCGTCTTCTTCAGTTATCTGGTCTATCCGCTGGTGGAGCAGGTCGAGCGCGTGCGCCCGGCCAAGGTGCCGCGTGCGGTCTCCATTGCGGTGGTGTTCGTGCTGGCCATCGGTATCGTGGCAGCCGTGGCGACCATCTTCGGCGCGCGCATCCAGGAGGAAGCCTTGCGCCTGTCCGAACAGCTGCCGGCGCTGCTGCGCTCCAATGATGCGGTTTCCAAGATTCCACTGCCGGGCTTTGCCGAACCGCTGCGTGCACGCATCCTCGGTTTCATCCGCGACCAGCTTGCCAACGGCACCGACCAGGCCATGCCGCTGGCCAAGCAGTTCGGGGTGGGCGTGATGCATGCGGCCAGCAACCTGATCTACCTGGTGCTGGTGCCGGTGATCAGTTTCCTGCTCATCAAGGAAGCGCCGGCCATGCGCGATGAAATCCTGTCCTGGATGAACCGTTCCAACCGCAAGCTTTGGGATGGCATCATCAAGGATCTCGACGTGCTGCTCTCGCGCTATGTGCGCGCGCTGCTTTTTCTCTCCATTGCCACCTTCGTGGCCTACAGCATCGCCTTCTCGCTCATGGGCGTGCCCTACGCCATGCTGCTGGCGGGCCTGGCGGCGGTGCTGGAATTCATTCCCTTTGCCGGTCCGCTCGCCGCCAGCGCCGCCGCCCTGGTGGTGGCCGGTTTCAGCGGCTATGACCACCTGCTGTGGCTGGTGGGTTTCATCGTGGCGTATCGGGTGTTCCAGGATTACGTACTGAATCCCTACTTGATGAGCGAGGGCGTGGAAGTGAGCCCGCTGATGGTGATCCTGGGCCTGCTGGCCGGTGACCAGCTGGGCGGGGTGGCGGGCATCTTCCTGTCGGTGCCGGTGATGGCGGCCTTGAAGATCATCTTCACGCGTGCGTCGGCGGCCCAGAAGGCAAGACGTGCGGCCGAAGCCCGCGAGGCTGAACTGGCGGCCCAGGCCGCACAGGAGGCGCTCAGGTCGGCAGAGGTGGCGGAACCTGCAACTGCCCCGCCTGCGCTGCCGCCGACGGGAAGAACAAGCTGAAGCGAATCCAGCCCGGCTGCGGACATTCGACCGCAGCCGTGCCGCGATGCAAGGCCATGATGGCCTTGACGATGGCCAACCCCAGGCCGTTGGATTCGGTAAAGGCGCTGCGCGAACGGTCGCCGCGATAGAAACGGTCGAACATGCGCGCCATCGCATGGGGCGTGACGCCTTCGCAGCGGTTGTCCACCAGGATGCGGCTGCCGCTGGCGTCGTTCTCGGCCTGGATGCGGATGACGCTGTCGGCCTCACCGTAGCGCACCGCATTGATGACCAGGTTGTTCACTGCCCGTCGCCACATGTCGCGGTTGGCGTGGCAGGTGCCCTGGGCCTGCAGCTCGAAGCGCAGGCCGCGTTCGTCGGCGATGCCTTCGAAGTAATCGGTCACCTTGCCCAATTCTTCATGCAGGTCCAGCGCGCTGCATTCCACGGCCAGCGTCGCATGGTCGGCTTGCGCCAGGAACAGGATGTTCTCGACGATGCGCGAGAGCCGCTGCAATTCCTCCACATTCGATTCGAGCAATTGTTCATATTCTTCCAGGCTGCGCCGTTGCCCCAATGCAACCTGGCTCTGGCCCATGAGCACGTTGATGGGCGTGCGGATCTCGTGGGCCAGGTCGCCGGAGAATTGCGCCAGGTGGTCGTAGCCAGCCTCCAGCCGGTCCAGCATGGCATTGAAGGAGAGCGCCACGCGCCGCAGTTCGGACGGCATGCCGTCCTGCTCCAGGCGGGTGGAAAGGCGGTCCGGCGTGATCTGGGCGGCGCGCTGGCTCATCGCTTCCAGCGGCTGCAGCCCGCGCCGCAGCAGCAGGAATCCCAAGAGCGAGGTCAGCAAGATGGCAGCGCCCGCCGCACCGGCAATGCGCCAGCGGTAGCTGTGCATCATGCGGCTTTCCTGCACCATCACATAGGCGGCCACGATCTCCACCCGGTCGCCGCCTGCACCACCCTTGCCCACATCGGCCAGTGCCGAGACCCAGCGTACCTTCACGCCATCGGGGCGGAAGCTGGTCTGCAGGCTGGCCGAACTGACCGGGCGGCCCACCGGAAGCGGGGTCATCTCAGGCGGCTGCAGGTGATCGGGATTGCTTTGGATGAAGGGCGCTTCACCCTGACGGCGGAAGATGCGCACATCCTGCTCATTGCCCATCATGCTTTCGAAGAGGGCCGGGCGCTGCTCCATCTGCTCGACGTTGTAGAGGTCGTGCATCAGGTTGCGGAAGTGTTCCACGCGCCCGATCAGGGCCTGGTCGGCCCGTTGCGACAGGGCTACGCCGGCCGCGCGATCCAGGTAAAAGCCCAGGCCGGTGACTACCAGCGCAGTCATCAGCGCGAACAGGGCGGTGACGCGGGAAGTGAGGGTCCAGCCGCGCACGGATGTGGCAGCGGCGTTCATGGGTTTTCCGAAAACATGTAGCCGACGCTGCGCACGGTGTGGATCAGTTTCTTCTCGAAGGGCGCGTCGATCTTGGCGCGCAGGCGCTTGATGGCGACGTCGACCACATTGGTGTCGCTGTCAAAGTTCATATCCCAGATCTGCGAGGCGATCACGGACCGTGACAGTGCCTCGTCCCGGCGCTTGATGAGCAGGTGCAGCAGCATGAATTCCTTGTTGGTCAGGGCGATATGAATGCCCTGGCGCGTGACCTTGTGGCGCACGTGGTCCAGTTGCAGGTCGGCGATCTCATAGACCTCGGCTTCGCGCGTGACGCCCCGGCGCAGCAGGGTGCGGATGCGCAGCACCAGTTCAGTGAAGGAAAAGGGTTTCACCAGGTAGTCGTCGGCCCCCAGCTGCAGGCCGCGGATGCGGTCTTCCACCTGGTCCTTGGCGGTCAGGAACAGCACCGGCAGGTCGCGCTTGCTGCGCAGTGCGCTCATGACCTGCCAGCCGTCCAGGCCGGGCAGCATCACGTCCAGCACCACCAGGTCGTAGTCCTGCTCCAGTGCCATGTGCAGGCCGTCACTGCCGGTGCGGGCGAGGTCGACGGCATAGCCGGATTCGCGCAAGCCTTTGCGCAGGTAGTCACCGGTCTTGGGGTCGTCTTCGATTACCAGGATGGCCATGCTGTGGGAAACCGTGTGAAGTGGAATGGACGGGGAGCGCCGCTGCAAAGGCGGCCCGGATCGGAGAGAATGAACCGGAAAATGCACTCGATTCTAGCAATGGAGGGATTTTTCTTCATGACAAAATTGTCATCAAAATGCCACCCGCGCGTCACCGCGCCGCTTTTACCATGGCATCTCATCGGCGAGGTCCAGGCCTTGCCTCTGCTTTGCATTCACTTCCTTTTTTGCCGGAGCGCACCATGCTGATCAAGATTCGTCCCGACCAGATTGACATCCCGACCGCCTCCGAGATCACCCCGCGTGATCTCTACCTGTCGCGCCGCAGCTTCATGGCGCGCGTGGCGGCCGGTGCCGCGCTGGCCGGCGGCATGGGCGCGCTGCCGCAGGCCTTCGCCCAGCAGGGCAGGAAGCTGCCGGCCCAGCTCAATAACGCCTTCGCGGTCATGGACAAGCAGACCGCCTACAAGGACGCCACCAGCTACAACAATTACTACGAGTTCGGTACCGACAAGGCCGATCCCGCCAAGAATGCCGGCAGCCTGAAAACCAGCCCGTGGACCATCGACATCGAAGGCGAGGTCAAGAAGCCCATGACACTGGACCTCGATGCCCTGACCAAGCTGGCTCCGCTGGAAGAGCGCATCTACCGCATGCGCTGTGTGGAAGGCTGGTCGATGGTGATCCCCTGGATCGGCTATTCGCTCTCGGCGCTCATCAAGAAGGCCGAACCCACCGGCAATGCCAAGTATGTCGAATTCGTCACCCTGGCCGACAAGAAGCAGATGCCGGGCTTGTCCACCCCCATCCTGAACTGGCCGTATCGTGAAGGTTTGCGCCTGGATGAAGCCAATCACCCGCTCACTTTGCTGACCCTCGGCATGTACGGCGAAGTGCTGCCCAACCAGAACGGCGCGCCGGTGCGCATCATCGTGCCGTGGAAGTATGGCTTCAAGTCGGCCAAGTCCATCGTCAAGATCCGCTTCGTCAAGGAAGAACCCAAGACTGCCTGGAATCTCTACGCCCCGCAGGAATACGGCTTCTACTCCAACGTCAACCCCAACGTGGACCACCCGCGCTGGTCGCAGGCCACCGAGCGCCGCATCGGCGAGGACGGCTTCTTTGCGCCCAAGCGCAAGACGCTGATGTTCAATGGATACAACGACGTGGCCAGCCTGTACACCGGCATGGACCTGCGCAAGTTCTTCTGAGGATCGGATCCGGCATGCAGCTCGCTCCCGCCGCCTTGCGCAATCTCAAGCCACGCACCGTGACGGGGCTGTGGTGGCTGTTCCTGGCCCTGGCCTTCGTTCCGCTGGTACGGCTGGTGGTGCTGGGTTTCACCGGCGGCCTGGGGGCCAACCCGCTGGAATTCATCACCCACAGCACCGGCGACTGGACCCTGTATCTGTTCTGCATCACCCTGGCAGTGACGCCACTGCGCAAGATCACCGGGCTGAACTGGCTGGTGCGCATGCGCCGCATGCTGGGGCTGATGGCGTTTCTGTATCTGTGCCTGCACTTCACGACCTTCGTCTGGTTCGATCACTTCTTTGACCTCGGTGAGATCTGGAAGGACATCGTCAAGCGGCCCTTCATCACCGTGGGCGTGCTGGCGCTGCTGCTGTCGATCCCGCTGGCCATCACCAGTACCAACGGCATGGTGCGTCGCCTGGGCGGCAAGCGCTGGCAGGCCCTGCACCGGCTGGTCTATGTGATCGTGCCGCTGGGTGTGCTGCACTACTGGTGGGACAAGGCCGGCAAGAACCTGATCGCCCAGCCGCTGTTGTTCGCGGTACTCGTCGGGGTGATGCTCGCTTTGCGCCTGCTGTGGCGGCGCAGCGGCGCATCGGGCACGCCGGGAAAGCCCGTGCGGCGCTGAATGCTTCATATCTTGTGCGTTTGACCTGATCGTCCTAGCCGATTTTCTGATTTTTTCCTGCCCTGTCGGAGCCTGCCATGTCCCTGTTCAAACCTGCCGTCCTGGCCTCTGCGGCCAGCCTTTGCCTGGCGCTGGCCTGTGCTTCCACCTTGGCTGCTGAAGCGGCGGTGGCGGTGCCCGCTCCCAGTGGCAAGGCGGTGCTGGCTTCCACCGCCAACACGGCCACCGTGGTCCTCGCGGGTGGCTGCTTCTGGGGTGTGCAGGGGGTATTCCAGCATACCCAGGGCGTGTTGCAGGCGGTGTCCGGTTATGCCGGCGGCAAGGCCGATTCGGCCACTTATTCCATGGTCAGTTCGGGGGCCACCGGCCACGCCGAAGCGGTACAGGTGACCTACGATCCGCGCAAGATTTCCTATGGCCAGATCCTGCAGATCTATTTTTCGGTGGCGCATGACCCGACCCAGCTCAATCGCCAGGGCCCGGACCATGGCACGCAATACCGTTCGGCCATCTTTACCGCCAGCGAGGACCAGGCCCGGGCCACCCAGGCCTACATCGCCCAGATCAATGCCGCCAAAGTCTTCAGCGCCCCCATCGTGACCCAGGTGACGCCGCTGCAAGGCTTCTACCGGGCCGAGGATTACCATCAGGATTACGCCACCCTGCATCCGAACCAGCCCTACATCGCCTACAACGACCTGCCCAAGATCAGCAACCTGCAGAAGATGTATCCGGCCATCTATCGCGCCGATCCGGTGCTGGTGTTCAAGCGCTGACGCAGTACCCCGGCAGGGATGAGACAATACGCGGGTTTGTCTCATCCCGCCTGCCATGAACGCCACTGATACCGTCCGCCTCGCCCTCGACCATTTCCACCAGGATGACTACGCCGCCGCCGAACAAGTGCTGTTCGGCTTGCTGGAGACCCATCCCCGGCACAAGGATGCGCTGCAGCTGCTGGGCAGCGTGGTGGCCGCGCAAGGACGTTTCGAAGAAGCGGCCCTGGCCTGGCAGCAGGCCTTGCCGCTGGTCGACCCCGGCAGCGAGGAAGCGCTGGCCCTGCGCTATCGCCTGGGGCGCGCCTTCTACGAGCAGGGGCGATATGAAGACAGCTTCCTGCTCTATCGCGACCTGATCGAGGCGGGGCATGAACGTCCCGAGTTCTTCGTCGCCGCCTCTGCCGCCTTGCAGGGCATGTCGCCCTCCGGCAAGAACGATGGCCAGGCGCTGGCCTTGCTGGAAGAGGCACTGCGGCGCAATCCCGATGTTCCCGATACCTGGCACCGCAAGGCGCGGCTGCATGAGCGCGCCGGCCAGTGGGAAGCCGCACGCGAATGCCTGCGCCAGGTGCTGCTGCGCTTCGATGATCGCGCGCAATATTGGCTGGATGCAGGCCTGATCGAACATGCCTTGGGTGACTACGAGGAAGCGCTGCGTTATTACGACCGCGCCCTCATTCTCGACCCTGACCTGGTGGATGCCCACGTCAGCCGTGGCACCACGCTGGCGCGCCTGCGTGACCACGAGGAAGCCATCGACAGCTTCCGCCGCGCCCTGCGCATGGATGGCAAGGACGCCGATGCCCATGTCAACCTGGCCTTGTCGCTGCTGGTGCTCGGCCGGCTGGAAGAGGCTTTGCCGCTCTACGAATGGCGTTGGGAAGGACGCGGTGCCGATCCTTATCGCCACGCCGCCATCCCGCCCTGGAACGGCGGCAGCTCGCTGGCCGGCAAGCGCATCCTGCTGTGGGCCGAGCAGGGGCAGGGCGACACCATCCAGTTCAGCCGCTACGTGCAGCAGATCGTCGAGGCCGGGGCTGAGGTGGTGTTCGAGGTTCCGGAAAGTTTGTTCACCCTGATGCAGGGCTTGCCGGTGGCCTCGCGCATTCAGCTGGTGCCGACCGCAGGCGCCTTGCCCGCGATCGACTATCAGTTGCCGCTGATGAGCCTGCCGCTGGTGTGCAATACGGCGATGGACAATATCCCGGCACCGGTGCCTTACCTGAACGTTCATATCGACCTCAAGCGGCAGTGGGAGCAGCAGATCGACGCGCTGGCACCGCGTGCGCCGGGGCAGGTGCGCATAGGCATCATCTGCTCCGGCAACCCCGGCAATGCCAACGATGCGCGCCGGTCCATCGCGCTGGAGCGCTTTGCGGCTCTGGCCAAGGCGCGTGACGGGGTGTCCTTCTTCATCATCCAGCCCGATCTGCGCACCGCCGATGCGCAATGGCTGCAGCAGGCCGGGCCGCAGTGGCATTCAGTGGGGGAGGGCATTCGCGATTTCGCCGATACGGCGGCCGCGCTTTCCTGCATGGACCTGGTCATCAGCGTCGATACGGCAGCCGCCCACCTGGCCGGCGCGCTCGGCTTGCCGGTCTGGATCGCCTTGCCCTATTCACCGGACTGGCGCTGGTTCCTGCAACGCCATGACTCGCCCTGGTATCCGACGGCACGGCTGTTCCGCCAGCAGCGTGCAGGCGACTGGGATGAGGTCATCACCACCTTGCGTGCCGCCTTGGCGGTAGCGTCGTTTTCTTCCTGAGCGTGCCGGAACCCCTGCAGCTCTTCCGGCTGCAGACGTTCTTGGCAGGGCCTGCAGCTGTTCTTCATTAATCTTTGTAGTGTTTCTCGAATTATTTCGAGGTCGTATGAAGATTTCTGCACCATCGGACAATTCGTTCCCCCCCGTCCTTTCCGCGATCATCCAAGCCAATTCTCGTCACCCGTCATCGCAGCCGGCCGGCTGCCCTGCCGCCTTTGCGGCTGCTGCCCGGCCAGTGTGCAGGTGCGTGAAGTACAGCGCCCGGCGCCGTCTTCCCGTCTGCCGCGAGACCTTCCTCCCTGGACGAGATCAACCTGAAATGAGCGCAGATGAACGACATCCTCCCCCTTGGCGGCGCCTGCGGCCCGCAGTCCTCCTCCACCTTGCCGCGCCCGCGCTGGCCCAACCGGCTGGCTGCCGTGATGGCGATGTCACTGGGCTTGTTGAGCCTGCCGGCGGGCGCTGTCAGCCTGGGTGATCTGGTCAAGCAAGCCGCTTTCAACAATCCCGCTGCGGTCGCTCGGCAACGTGCCGTCGACGCCGCTGCCGAAGGTATCTCGTCGGCCAAGTGGCAATTCTTTCCGACACCGTCCATGTCGGTCGAACGCGCCGGCGTGACCAGTTCGCGCGACATTTCGTACAACGGTGACGATACCGTGGTGACCCTGCGCCTGCAGCAGACCCTGTGGTCCGGCGGCCGCCTGACGGCCCAGCTGGAACAGGCCGGGCACAATCATGAATCTGCTGGCGAAGCCCTGCGTGAACAGCGCTTCCGCCTGGCCGAGCAGGTCATTTCGCAATACAGCCTGTGGGTGCGTTCGGATCTGGCCACCGAGGCCAATCAGAAGAATCTGAAAGCGCTGGAAGATTTCCTCGCACAAAGCCAGCGCCGCGAGAAGGAAGGAGCCGCTGCGCGCGTCGACGTGACGCTGGTGCGCGGCCGCCGCGACCAGGCGCTGACCGACCTGCTGGGCGCCAAGGCCAGCCGCCAGTCGGCGCGGCTGCAACTGGAACAACTGGTCGGCCTGCCGCTGAGCGATGAAGAGCTGCGTGCCGATGTGGCGAAGATGTCGGTCAGCGAGGATCTGCCCGCACTGACCGAGAGCATGCTGGAGAGCAGCCCGCTGCTCAAGCGCCTGCGCGCTGATGCCAAGGTCCAGGAGTCGGCCATCCAGATCCGCAGTGCCTCCTACTGGCCGGAAGTCTATGCCCGCCTGGAGCACCAGCGCGGCAACTTCAGCGTGCCTCACACCCCCAATGCCAACCGTGCTTTCATCGGCATGCAGATGCAGCTGGGGGCCGGCCTGTCGCTGGGTTCGGAAGTGGCCGCCGCGCAGGGCCGCTATCAGTCAGCGCTGCTGGCCGTGGATGCGGCACGGCTGGAACTGATCTCGCAGATAGCTGCCACCTACACCGAGTATCAGCAAGCCGAGGCGCGTGCACGCAATCTGGAAGACGTCGCCGTATCGTCCGAGGAGGTGCTGGCTTCCTATACCCGCCAATATCTGTCGGGCCGGCGCTCCTGGCTGGACGTGATGAATGCCGCCCGCGAAGTGGTGCAGACCGATCTGCAGAAGGCCGACGTCACGGCCATGATCATCGCGGATGGCCGCAAGCTGCAATTGTGGGCGTATGGCCTGGACCAGGTACGCTGACCATCAATCCCGTGCGCATCCGCTGCGGTGCGCACGGCGACCGCAAGGGGAACTGCGGCAGGGGGGAGCATGATCACCAAAGCGCAGTTCAAGCGCGCCATCGAGCGCGAGGAATTCAGAGTCGTCTATCAGCCCATCGTGGTACTGGCCGACGGCCGCTGTGCGGGCGCGGAAGTCCTGGTGCGCTGGCAGCGCGAGGACGGTGCACTGCTGCCGCCGGACCGTTTTCTGGCCGCGGCGCAGCGGCACGGCTACCTCAATGCCATCACCGACCGGGTACTGCAACAGACCGTCAGCGACCTGGCCCCCACGCTGCGCGCTCATCGCTGCTTGCATGCGGCCGTCAATATCCCTGCCCAGGATGTCAACAGCGGCCGCATCCTGGAGGTGCTGGATGCCGCGCTGGACGGCACCGGTATCGTGCCGGCCCAACTCTGGCTGGAAATCACCGAGAGCAGCAGCATGGAAACCCTGCCGAGCCGCGAGACGCTGTCCCGGGCGCAGGAGCGGGGGCATCTCATTGCGCTGGATGATTTCGGGACCGGCTATTCCTGCCTGCGCTATCTGCACGAACTTCCATGTGATGTGCTCAAACTGGATCGTTCCTTCGTCATCGGCATCGGCACGGATCACGAGCATCCGGTGCTGGCCTGCATCATCGACCTGGCCCGCAAGCTCAAGCTGAAGATCGTCGCGGAAGGCGTGGAAACGCCGGTGCAGGCGCGCTATCTGGAGCAGGCCTGCGTTGACTATGCCCAGGGCTGGCATTACGCACGGCCGATGCTGGCCGCTGAATTTGCGCGCTATTGCGATCGGGCAGCGAGCCCGGCGGGTTCGCCACTGTCGCCGTTGTCGTTGCACGCCCCGGAATCGCCGTTGTCTTCTCTCGCGGCTGGCGGCTCCGCAGAGGCCCTGGTGGCGCCGGATCTTCAGTCCTCGCACTGAGCTTGCGCGGGCTGTGCGCACAGGCGTCCTTTCCTGTCTGGTCTTTCCTCTCCGTTGCTGTCGATGTCGTGCACTCGACGTTGCCTTCGATAGTTAATTTCGTCTGCACCATCAGACAATTTGCTAAGCGCAAAATGTTAGATAAAGTTAGTGCGGCGTCGATGTTAATGGTCTGGCGGAGACGCTGTCACCAGTGCTGACTGATTGTCGGTGATCAGGTGGCGAATGGCACCAAGCTCCCCTCGGGTTCAACATGATTCGAGGGGAGTTCTCTTTTGTTTATCCAGATATGAAGAGGCTTTCCAGGATCTTCCGTATTTCTTTGATCGTCGCGAAAATGGTCCTGGATTTTCTCTTCACTCGTCGACAGGAAGGGCGTCCATCGTTCCAGAGTGAGGTTTGTTCTCTGATCGACTGAAATCGTCATTTACTTAGTTTTTTCGAGACTACAAATATGTCTGAAATGAACTAAAGGACAATTAAATCTTTATATATTTTCACAGATCATTAGCCCCATTGACGATCTGCCGCAGCGCCTGATTCCGGACGAGATCTCCCTCGGTTTTGCCCGCTGTTGCTGAGATGGCAAAGCAGCAACGATGACGCATCCCGGTCATTTCTGGCATCGCGCGACACATCGTCCGAGGGGTTCTCTCCCGTTTTTCGCTCTCACTGTCGATCAAGCCGAGTACGTCCGCATCGTCCGCATCGTCCGAATAGGCGCCGTCGACAGTCCTTCCCCTGAAGGAAGGCCGATCGTCGCGACTGATATCAAACCAAACGAATCGCCATGAGAAAGAATATTCATTCCTGTCCCAGTTCGCCCCCCGTTGCCGGTGCGGTGCGCCGCGCTGCGGCCAGCAAGATGTCCGGCGCAGGCTGCACGGGCCTGTATCCAGCTGCCTTGCTGGTTTCCCGGGAGGCCTGTCATGAGTGAACTGGCGTCTTCCTTGTCATGGGCCGTGATGACGGCAGCGCGACGCCACGGTGTGGTGATCGACAGCGTCCGGCTCAATGCCGCCATCACCCAATCGATGGTGAAAAGCGGCGCAGCGGCCATCGACATCAACAGCCTCTGCGCTGCCCTGAGCCTGCCCAAGTCGCAGCATCTGGCCAAGCCGGACCGCGCACAGCTTCCCATGCTGGGCGTGGTGCGCGAGCGGGGCTGGGGTGTCATCGCCGACCAGCGTCCCGATGGCCGCTGGATTTTCATCAGTGAAGAAGGCCATGCCTTGGTCAGCGACAGTGATCTGAGCGAAGGCGCCTACAAGCTCGATTTCGCCCCGCTCGGCAACAAGCCGGACCAGCACGGTTTTGAACGCGTCTTCAAGGAAGCGCTAGGCGAATACCGTCCCATCATCCTGGAAGTGGTGATTGCCTCGGTGGTGATGAGCGTCATTGCGCTGGGGGCCTCGGTCTTCTCGATGCAGGTCTATGACCGGGTCATTCCTACGCACGGCGTGGCTACGCTGATCGTGCTGGCCATCGGCGTCTCGCTGGCCATCGTCTTCGAGCTGGGCATGAAGTTCGCGCGTTCTCACATCATGGACAGCGTGGTCTCCGGCCTCGATGCCAAGCTCTCGCAGGCGCTCTTCGAACGCTTGCTGTCGGTCCGGGTGGACCAGTTGCCAGGTTCCGTCGGCAGCCTGGCCGGGCAACTGCGCGGATATGAACAAATTCGCTCCTTCTATACCTCGCAGACGCTGTTCACCCTGGTCGACCTGCCGCTGGGCCTGCTGTTCGTACTGGTGATCGCCTTCATCGCCAGTCCCTGGATGGCGCTGGTGCCGACCGTGTTCGGGCTGGCGGCCATCGGTATCGGCTACCTCTCCAATCGCAAGGTGGTACGGCTGGCCGACAAGAGCGCAGCGGCCTCCAACCTCAAGACCGGCCTGCTGGTGGAGACGGTGGAGGGGGTGGAGACCATCAAGTCCGGTTCCGGCGGCTGGAAATTCCTCTCGCGCTGGATCGACGTCAGCGCCGAGTCCATCCGCAGCGACATGGCCATGCGCGCCATCGGCGACCATGCCGGCTATATCGCTGCCATGCTGCAGCAACTGAGCTACTCGACCACCGTCATCGTCGGCTCGTTCCTGGTCATCAACGGCCAGATCACCATGGGTGCGTTGATCGCCTGCTCCATCCTGGGTGGCCGCATCCTGGCCCCGGTGGCCATGATTCCCGGCCTGATGGTGCAGCGTGCGCATACCAAGGCCACCCTGGCCGGACTGGAAAAGATCTATGCCCTGCAGACTGATCAGGGCAACGAGCGCCAGCTGACCCCGGACACCCTGCGCGGCGAGTTCCGCGTGGAAGAAGTGAAATTCACCTATGCAGGCAGCATGCTCAATGCCATGAGCATTGACCAGCTGGGCATCAGGGCAGGGGAGCGCGTCGCCATCCTCGGACCGATCGGTGCCGGCAAGTCCACCATCCTGCGTCTGCTCTCCGGTCTGTACCGGCCGCAGCAAGGCCGCATCCTGATCGATGGCCTGGACATGGCCAACATCAACCGCCTGACGCTGAACCAGCACATCGGCTATCTCCAGCAAGACCACCGTCTCTTCGTCGGCACCCTGCGCGAGAACCTGCTGATCGGCCTGCCCGATCCCGGCGACGAAGTGCTGCGCCAGGTGATGGAGCGCACCGGCCTGTTGCGCCTGGTCTCAGCCCATCCCAAAGGGCTGGACCTGCCGATCCAGGAGGGCGGGCGCGGCCTGTCCGGTGGCCAGCGCCAGCTGGTGGCCTTCACCCGGCTGCTGCTGTGCCGGCCTGACATCTTCCTGCTCGATGAACCCACGGCCTCCATGGATGAAGACCTGGAGCGTCACTGCCTGGGCGTGCTCAATGAAGAAATCAGCGGTGGCCGCACTCTGGTGGTGGTTACCCACAAGCCTGCCTTCCTGCCCATGGTCGAACGCGTGATCGTGGTGGTGGGCAACCGGATCGTGCTCGACGGCCCGCGCGATGCCGTCCTGGCCCGACTGCGCGGTGATACCGCCAGTGCGGGGAATGCTGTCGTCGCCTGAGGTTCGCCATGACCATGAGCTTGAAAATGAATAAACCCGATCCCCATCACTCCCTGGTCTCGGCGCGCTGGATGTTGCGCCTGTCCATGCTCAGTGTCGTGCTGCTGCTGGTCTGGGCCGGCCTGAGCCACATCGATCAGGTCACCCGCGCGCAAGGGCAGGTGATTGCGGTCTCCCGTACGCAGTCGGTGCAGGCCCCTGATGGCGGACCCGTCAAGCAGATCCTGGTGAAGGAGGGTGAGGCCGTCAAGCAGGGGCAATTGCTGATGGTGCTGGAGCAGGACCGTATCCAGACCTCCCTCAACGACAGCCGAGCCAAGGTCGCAGCGCTGCGCATCAGCCTGGCGCGCCTGCGTGCCGAGGTGTACGGCCAACCCCGGCAATACCCACACGATCTTCGGCGTGTGAGATGAAGCAAGGCACCCGGGATCCCGAAGCAGCAAAACGTATCGGTCCGCCAGCACGCGGACCGATGCCGGAGAACCATGCAGGCGGAGCGGTCGGCAGGACCGCGTCCGATGTTTTTCAACCCAGTTTTCAAACCAGTCGAAGGAGATAACAAATGGCAGCCCCATCCGCAGATTCCGATGAGCATGGACGCGCCCATCGACAACGCGCCGAGCCAGGCTGCACTCGCGGCCAAGCAAGCCATCGGCGAACGCCTCAAGGCGACGCGCCAGCTGAGTGGCCTGAACCAGCGCGACTTTGCCAGCCGGCTGGGCACCTCGGGTGCCTACATCAGTTGCGTCGAGCTGGGGCACAGCATGCCCGGCGGACGCTTCCTGCGTTCGCTGCACCGCGAGTTCGACGTCAACATCAATTGGCTCCTGACCGGCCTGGAACAAGAACTGCCGCCGCGCCATGGTTTTCACATCAAGGTGCTCATTGGTGACTACGTCCGCGCATCCGAGCGCGGCAAGTCGCTGGTCATGGCGGTCGCGAGCTTCCTGGTAAGCCGGCGCGGCTGAGAGCGGCCGCCGGTTACGCCCCCGCTGCTGCCGTTCGGCGGGGGGGGCACTGGTTCGGCACGGGGCTGCTGGCCCCGGCGCAGTCGTGGGAACGGGGATACGGGCGGCTCACGCGGGTGCGTCCGTTCAGAGGAGAAGACATGTTCAGTGAAGAAATCGGGGGGAGGATCAAGGAGATCCGCCTCGCCCACGGCCTGAGCCAGCGCGAGCTGGGTCAGCGCCTCAATACATCGACCGGCCACATCAGCTGGCTGGAAGCCGGCAAGGCCATGCCGGGCGGGGAGCTGCTGTTGCAGCTCTACCGCGAATTTGCGGTCGATCTCAATTGGCTGCTGACCGGCAGCGAGCCGGACGTCCTGCCACAGGAAAGCGATTCGGACGTCAGGCTACTGGTCGACCATTACTGCCGCACGGACGTGCAAGGCCGCGAGATCATCCGCACACTGGCCAGTTACGCCGGCCGCACTGCAGCCTGAGCGATCTGCATGGCCGCTGCGCAGATACCCCGCTCGGAGGGGCGGTCAGCGTCCCGCTGCGTTGGCCGGCGACGCCTGAGCTGCGGCCGCAAGGATGGCGGCGCGCGCCTGCACGTCGCGGTTGAGCCGCCAGACCAGTACCGAGGCCAGCAGCGTGGTGCCGACGATGACATAGCCGACGACGTCGAAATGCTGCAACCGGCCATCGGCCCCCAGCGTGACGATATGTCCGGCCACGATTGAGGCCACACCCCCCGAGAGCTGCTGGATGGAGGCGCTGATGGCATTGAAGGAACCGCGCTGGGTAGTCGCCGGGACCGAAGAGACCAGGGCCTGGAATGGAATCATGCGCGAGAAGATGCCCAGGAACAGCACGGCATTGACCAGCACGATCATCGGTACCGTCACCGGTCCCAGGTGCGTGTAGATCAGCACCATGATGATGGACAGTACGGCGCCGAAGACAAAGACCCGGAACTTGCCCACCTTGTCGGCCGCGCGTCCGATCAGCGGACCGAAGGCGATGGTGCACAGGCCGGTGACCAGATAGACCGTCGGCAGGTGATGCAGGTCGATGCCCAGGTTGCCGACCAGATAGGCGCTGCTGAACGGCATGAGCATGAAGCCGCCCGTCATCAGCAGGGCCGTGGTGGCAAACGCGGTCAGGTAGCGTGGCTCGGTGATGGTGTGGTAGAGGTGCATCCACGCCGTGTGTTCCTGCTTGAGCTTGAGGTGCCCGTCCACCGGTTGCATCTTGAAGCTGACCACGATCCCGCCCACTGCGCCCAGCGCGGCCATGGCCAGGAAGGGGACATGCCAGTTCCAGGTATTGGAGAGATAAAGCCCGATCGGAATGCCCAGCACCTGGCTGGCCGCGAAGGCCGTCTGGATGATGCCCATGACGCGTCCCCGCAGTTGCGGCGCGAACAGATCGGTGGCGATGGCCAGCGTGATGGAACCGATCACGCCCCCGAACAGGCCGGTGACGATACGCGCGATCAGCAGACTTTCGAAACTCTGCGCCAGACCGCACCACACGGTCCCCAGCACGAAGCCGGAATAGAAGAACAGCAAGAGCCGCTTGCGGTCGAAGCGGTCGGCAAAACCGGCCGTGAGCAAGCCGGAGGCCCCGGCACTGAAGGCATAGGCCGAGACCACCAGCCCGAACTGCTGCGGCGTGATCCGCATGGCGGGCATGATCACGGCTCCCAGCGGCGACATCAGCATGAAATCGAGAATGACCGCAAATTGCAGGAAGGCCAGCAGACCGACGACGGTCTTCTGGTAGCGCGTGAATCCCGCCGGGGCGGGCGGACTGGCAGGCTGGCGGGGAGGATGCTGACTCAAAGGGACTCCTTGGCGGATGGTCTTGTTGGCTTGTTGAAATCTTGGCCGGCGAACCGGCTGCTGCGTCGCGCCCCGCCAGCGATGGCAGGGGAGCGTGTCTGCGCTGACGAATGCGTGGCCGCGATATTGTGCCATTCCCCGACCGGCTTACGGTTGAGCAATGCAGCGGTCCGGGCGGGCTGGGTTGCAAGAGTAGGCGCAAGACCCGGCCAAGGCAAGCCGGTGATGTAAAGACCGCACAACGGGTCAAGCGGGTGATCAGATTTCCTGGCGGCGCCTCAATGAAGAAGGGCGAGACCCGCTCCGCCGGCCCCGCCCTCAAACTGCTCAATCTGCTGGCCGACAAGGGCCTGCAGGGGTTGCTCTGAACTTCAGGCCAGAAACTTCACCTGTCCCTTACTGCTTGAGCAGGCTGCACCGGGAATCCGCCACACTGGTGAAGGCTTGTTCACCTGGGATGGTTTCCAGCAGCTTCAGGTAATCCCATGGCTTCTTCGACTCGGCCGGCAACTTGACCTGGTACAGATACATGTCGTGGATGTTGCGCCCGTCGGCGCGGATGTAACCCTTGTTGTAGAAGTCATCGATGCGCGTCTTCTTCAGTTGCGCCATCACCTTGGTAGCATCATCGGTGCCGATGGCCTCCACCGCCTTCAGGTAGGTCATGGTGGCCGAGTAGGCGGCCGCCTGGTGCGTGCTGGGCATTTTCTTCATCTTCTGGAAGAAGCGCCCGGCAAACTTGCGCGAGGGCTCGTCCTTGTCCCAGTACCAGCTGTCGGTCATCATCAGGCCCTCGGCATTGGCCAGCCCCAGGGCGTGGATGTCGTTGATCACCATCAGCAGACCTACCAGTTTCATGGTCTTGGTCACCCCGAATTCCTTGGCGGCCTTGATCGAATTGACGGTATCTTCGCCCGCATTGGCCAATCCCAGGATCTGCGCCTTGGACGCCTGCGCCTGCAGCAGGAAGGACGACAGGTCCGAGGATTGCGGCGGATGCTTGATCGACCCGACGACCGTGCCGCCACTGGCCTTGACCACGGCGCTGGTGTCATTGGCCAGCGAATGGCCGAACGCATAGTCCGCCACCAGGAAGAACCAGGATTTCCCGCCCTGCTTGATCACCGCACTGGCCGTGCCCTTGGCCAGCGCCACGGTGTCGTACTCATAGTGCACGGTGTAGGGAGTGCATTCCTCGTTGGTCAGGCGGGCGGTCCCGGCGCCGATGTTGATGTAGACGCGCTTCTTCTCGGCCATCACCTTGTTCATCGACAAGGCCGTGGCCGAATTGACGCCGCCGATCAACATGTCCAGCCCGCGTTCGTCAGCCCATTCACGGGCGCGGGTGGCGGCGATGTCGGCCTTGTTCTGGTGGTCCGCCGAGAGTATCTCGACGGGTTTGCCCAGCACCTTGCCGCCATAGTCGGCGACCGCCATGCGGATGGCTTCCAGCCCGCCCAGTCCATCCGTATCGGCATAGGGGCCGGACATGTCGGTAATGAAGCCGATGCGTACCGCGTCATTGGATACCTGGGCCATGGCCGGCCCTGCAAAAATGCCTGCAATGGCACAGGCGGCTGCCAGCCTGCGCAGCGTGGTCGATGGGATCATGTGCTTGTCTCCTCGTTGTGATCGGCCGCTGGGCGGCTCGGGTCGTTCTGTATTTCGTGCTTCAGCGGCGGCGTTCGGCCAGCAGCGATCTGGCGTAGTCCACCCGGACGTCGTGGCCAGCCACCATCTGCTGCACCAGCCAGTCCATCTCATGCGGTTCGGCCCCGGCGGCCAATGCGATGTTGCGCGCGTGCAGGGCCATGTGGCCGCGTTGTATGCCTTCAGTCGCCAGCGCGCGCAGGGCGGCCATGTTCTGCGCCAGCCCCACCGCCACGGCGACCTCGGCCAGCTCCTGTGCCGATTGCACGCCCAGGATCTTCAAGGCCGCCCGCGCCGCCGGATGGGTCTTGGTGGCACCACCCACCAGGCCCACCGGCATAGGGATTTCCAGCGTACCGACGAGGTCGCCATCGGCGGCAATTTCCCAGTGCGTCAGCGAAGTGTAGCGGCCATGGCGGCAGGCGTAGGCGTGAGCCCCGGCCTCCACCGCGCGCCAGTCATTGCCGGTGGCGACGATGACCGGATCGATGCCGTTCATGATGCCCTTGTTGTGGGTGGCGGCGCGGTAGGGATCGACGGCGGCAAATTCATACGCATCGACGATGCCATCGATGACTTCCTCGCCACTGTATGCGCTGGTGGCCAGCACCTTGGCAGAAACCTTCACCCTGGCCCGCGCCAGCCGCAGATCGGCCAGATTGGAGAGGATGCGCAGCCGCACCTTGCCGCCGGTGATTTCCTCGATATGTCCGGCCACCGCTTCGGCCATGGTGTTGACGGTATTGGCGCCCATTGCATCGCGCACGTCGACGATCAGGTGCGTGACCACCATGGCACCGCGCCGGGTGTCCGGGAAGACATGCACTTCGATGTCGCGGCAGCCGCCGCCCAGCTGGTTGAGCAGCTGGTCGCGGCTGTTGGCGATGTCGATGATGGCCTGGCGGTCCTTGAGGATGGCCAGCCGTGCGCCGTGCGGATCGGTCACCCCGAGCAGCTGGATCTGGGCGCGCATGAGCGGCGTGCTGCTGGAGGTCTGGAAGCCGCCGCAGGCGCGCACCAGCTTGGCCATGAAGGACGCTGCCGCCACCACCGAGGGCTCTTCGACCGCCATCGGTACCAGGACATCGCGGCCATTGAGCTGGAAATACCCGGCCACGCCCAGCGGCAGCTGGAAAGTGCCGACCACGTTTTCAATCATGCCGTCGGCCGTGGCCAGCGGCAGGCCGCCGGGCTGGCCCAGCAGGATCTGCTCGGACTCGCCCAGCCCGGCCAGGCGTGCGACCTCAGCCAGGCGTTGCGGCGGGGTCAGGCTGCGGAATCCGGGCAGGCGCGAATCGGTCGCGGAGTGCTTGTCACTGTGCATGCGCTGGTCTCTCTTTTTCGTCGTTATATGAAGATCTGGAATGGGCGGCAGGCTGCGCGCCCCCGTCCAGCGCTGGCAGAATAGCAAGGGTGTACCATTGCGCATGGGTACAGTTGCTGCCAACAGTAGCGTAACTGTACCCAAGACAATCCCTTTGCATTGCAGCAAGTCCCGACGACACGGGCCGGGCGAGCGAGTACCTGCCTGCTTTTTGGAGAGTCTTATCCGTGACCATCCCCCAGACACTCACCCAGACCCTGGTGCAGCTGATCCGCCGCCAGATCGCCGAGGGTGCCCATGCTCCCGGCAGCCGGTTGCCGTCGATCCGCGAGCTGGCCGCCCGGCATGGCTGTGCCAAGAACACCATCGTCAACGTGTTCGAGGAATTGACGGCGCAAGGCGTGGTCGAGCCCCGGCGCGGCTCCGGCTTCTTCGTCTGCGCCACGCCGCCGCGCCCGAAGGAAGAAGAGGAGGGCAGCCTGAGCCGCGCCATGGACGTGGTCTGGCTCATGCGTGAGCAGTTGAAGCACGACCCCGGCCATCTGCGTCTGGGCGATGGCTTCCCGCCGGTGGAATGGCTGCACGATGTGCGGCTGGACAAATTCCACCAGAAGGTGGTGCGCACCGGCATGGGTGCGCTGTTCGGCTACGGCAGCCGCTTCGGTTACCTGCCGCTGCGCCAGCACCTGGTGCAGAAGCTGGCACAGCATGGCATCGAGGCCGCCACCAGCCAGATCGTGCTGACCCACGGGGCCAACCAGGCGCTCGATATCGTGATCCGCAATTTCATCCGCCCCGGCGATCGCGTGCTGGTCGATGAACCGGGCTACTACATGTTGTACGGCAAACTCAAGCTGTCCGGCGCGCGCATCGTCGGCATCCCGCGCCATGCGGACGGGCCGGATGTCGAGGCCCTGGAACGCGAACTGAAGCTGCCCGGCAAGCCGCCGCTGTTCTTCACCCAGTCGCTGGCGCACAATCCCACGGCCTCGGACACCTCTCCGCACAAGGCGCACAAGATCCTGCAACTGGCCGATCGCCACGATGCCCTGATCGTGGAGAACGATGCCTTCGCCGACTTCAAGCCTGCTACCGCGCCGCGTATCGCCACGCTGGACCAGTTGCGCCGCACGCTCTACATCGGCAGCTTTTCCAAGTCGGTGTCCGCCGCGCTGCGCGTGGGCTTCATTGCCTGCCATCGTGATCTGGCCAGTGACCTGGCCGACATCAAGATGCTGGTCCACATGAGCAGTTCCGAATACTGCGAGCGCACGCTGGACGTGATCTTGTCCGACGGCCACTTCAGCCGCCACACGGCGCGCCTGCGCGAGCGTCTGGCGCACGCCACCGACGCCGCCTGCCACCAGCTGCAGCAACTGGGGGCAGAGTTGTTCTGCGCGCCTCAGCAATCCATGTACCTGTGGGCCAGATTTCCCGCCTTTACGGATGCCCGGCCACTGGCGCAGGCCTTGATGGCGCATCACGTGGTGCTGGCTCCTGGCAGCATCTTCCATGTTGACCCGGAACACAGCGTGCCGTGGTCCCGCTTCAATGTCGGACAGCTGTCGGACCCGCGATTTGCCGCCGCCATGGCAGCTTTGCTGGATCAGCAGGCCTGAATTCCCGCATGTTGAGGTAATGGAAGCGGGGTTTCCGTGCAGGTACGAAGAGAGCCGCCATTGCCCATCTGTTCCGGGCTTATTTGTCTTGTTCCACTTGCCCTCGCGTGCCATAGTGACGAACCACGACAGTCGCCGACTGTCGTGGTGACAACAATAATCAAGATGACATTGCGGAGTCCTCGCCCGGAGGCTTCGCTAGGGACGGAAAAGACATGAATATCCTTGGCAACATGAATATCGGCAAGCGCCTGACCTTGGGCTTTGCCGTGATCCTCGCGTTTTCCGCCATCGTGGCGGGTATCAGCCTGTGGCGACTGGAGCAGGTGTCGACGGCCACGCGCGAGATGATGAACGATCCGCTCAAGACCGAACGCCTCATGGGCGACTGGTACACCAACCTGACCGCCGGCATTCGCCGCACCCTGGCCATCGCCAAGAGCAGTGATCCGTCGCTGGCAGCGTATTTCGCGGAGGAAGCGGCGGCCTCCACCAAGAGTTCCTCGGAGTACCAGAAGCAAGTCGAGGGCTTGCTGGTCACCCCCGAAGAAAAGGCGCTGTTCCAGAAGATCGGCGAGCAGCGCAAGGTGTACCTGTCGTCGCGTGACCAGATCGTCAAACTGAAGGCGGCCGGCAACGTGGAAGAGGCCATGCGCCTGCTGGAGACCACCTTCGTGCCCACGGCCGCGACTTACCAGAAGTTGATGCGCGAAATGGTCGACATCCAGCGCAAGGATATCGACGACACCGCCAAGGAAATCGACAATATCGCGGCCCAGAGCCGCATCCTGATTGTGGTGCTGGAGGGCCTGATCCTGTTGCTGGGCATCGTGCTGGCGCGCACCCTGACGCTGGGCATCACCAAGCCGCTGCAGACGGCGGTGGTGGTGTCGCGCAAGGTGGCCGAGGGCGACCTGGCGACCCAGGTGCAGGTGACCTCGCGCGACGAGACCGGCCAGCTGCTGCAATCGCTCAAGGACATGAATGACAGCCTGCGCGGCATCGTCGCCAATGTGCGCACCGGCACCGATACCATCAGCACGGCCTCGGCCGAGATCGCGGCCGGCAACCTCGACCTGTCCGGGCGCACCGAACAGCAGGCCAGTTCACTGGAAGAAACTGCTTCGGCGATGGAAGAACTGATCTCCACCGTGCGCCAGAACGCCGACAATGCGCGCCAGGCCAGCCAGCTGGCGCAATCGGCCTCCAGCGTGGCCGAGCAGGGCGGCGGCGTGGTCAGCCAGGTGGTCGATACCATGGGGGCCATCAATGCCTCCTCGCGCAAGATCGTGGACATCATCAGCGTGATCGACGGCATCGCCTTCCAGACCAATATCCTGGCACTCAACGCTGCCGTGGAAGCGGCGCGCGCCGGGGAACAGGGACGCGGCTTTGCGGTGGTGGCTTCCGAAGTGCGCTCGCTGGCCCAGCGTTCGGCCTCGGCGGCCAAGGAGATCAAGGAACTGATCAACGATTCGGTGGAGAAGGTCGGCGACGGCAGCCGCCTGGTCGAGCAGGCCGGCGTCACCATGCAGGAAGTGGTCAGCAGCGTGCGCCACGTGACCGACATCGTGGCCGAGATCAGCGCCGCCAGCGCCGAGCAGACCAGTGGCATCGAGCAGATCAACCTGGCCATCACGCAGATGGACCAGGTAACCCAGCAGAATGCAGCGCTGGTCGAGCAGGCTGCGGCCGCAGCGGCTTCGATGCAGAACCAGGCGGGACGGCTGGCGCAGATGGTCAGCGTGTTCCGGATCAATGAGGGCGAGACGCTGGTGCGGCGCGAGATCGACGTCACGCCGGCCGGCCCGACGCTGCCGCACTGAGTTGGCTGCGGACCCATGACAAACGGCCCCTCGCGGGCCGTTTGTCATTCCAGCGACGGCTGCAGCGTCAGGTCTTCAGCGCTTTGAGCGCGGCCTGATAGCCCCACCAGCTGGCTTCTTCAAACAGCGAAAAACCGGACAGGTCGGCATGCGCGAAGAGGATCTTGCCGTCTGCCTGCTGCAATTTTCTCAGTCCCGCATTGCTGCGGAAACCGGGCGTGGGGATCGCCATCGCATGTGCCCGCAGCGTAATATCCACGCGCTCCACCGCAGCACCGAATTGCCAGCCATATGCCTGCTGCAAGTCTTCCATGGCCAGTGCCAGCAACTGGGCCGGCGTGGCCTGGTCCATCCAGCGCCGGGCCTGATCCGGGGCAAGATGCGTCAGCGCCACATAGGAGGTGAACACCGTCTGTTGCGGCGGATGGACGCGGATATCCTGATGGGTCGAAACGACGTAGCCCAGGCCCGGTTCACGCTGGACCACGTTATCCCAGGACAGCGGTGCCTCGGGTTTTTCCTTGGGGAAGCGCTTGAGCAGGAAGTTGGCCACCAGCCACGGCGCGCGGGCCGGCAGGTGCTGCGTGGGATCGAAGCCCAGCGTGGCCATGGCCGGTGTGATGCGCGCCGCGACGAACAGCGGCATGGCGCAGATGGCCTTGCGCGCGCGCAGCAGGAAGCTGGTGGCCTGGCCATCGCGCAGGACCATGCAAAGCGCTTCGATTCCACGCGAAGTTTCTTGCAGCTGCAGCACCGTGCCGGGGCGGCGGCGCGGGCCGATGCGGCGCGCCAGTCCCTCGGCCAGCGGCTGCAAGCCACCCGGCCAGGTCAGCCAGGCGCCGTCGGCGGCATTGGCCGCCTGGCCGCTGCGGCTGCAGAAATAATGCAGGCCGGCCCAGGCCGAGACCTGGTCGTAGCGTGCGCCGTAGTCGTCACGGCAACCGTAGTTGGCCAGCCAGTGCAGGGCAGGGGAGCGATAGCCTTCCTGCTCCAGCCATTGCCGCATGGTGATGCGGTCCAGCGCCAGCCAGCGCGGGTCGTCCGAGGCCTGCGCGGACGGCAGCATGAACGCGCGCCGGCCCCGGGCATCGCGGCTGGCGCGCAGGCTGTCCATGCTGTGGTTGAAACGATCCAGCTCTTCCTGTTCGCCCGGCTGCAAGGGCGGCAGCAGGCCTTCGTACCAGTGCCCGTCGACCAGCAGCCGTTCATCCGGCGCGTGCAGCAGATAGCGTTCGTCGTAATAGGGGCGCTCGGCCTGGGCGTCGCGCAGGATCACGCCCAGGTCGGCGAGAATTTCGCGCACGTGCAGGCATTCTTGCGAGGGCAGCGGCAGATAGTGGGCGCCGGTCGGGCAGGCGTATTCACCGGCCTGGCCGTAGCGGGCCCCGGCGGCATTGCCGTCGGCTTCCGGGCCGTCGATCACGAGAAAATCCTGATGGCCCGAGCGTTCCAGCTTCCAGGCTGCGGTCAGGCCGGCCACTCCCGAGCCGAGGATGGCGATGTCGGTCTCGATGATCTCCGAAGGGACCGGCAGGCGGCCGGGATGCCTGGCCAGATCGCGCAGGAAGTGGCCTTCCGCGCGGCCCGGTGTGCGAATGCCGGGATCGACTTCCCGCCATTTCTGCAGGACGCCACCCGCGCCCAGCGTGGCCGCACCCGCCGCAACGGCTGCGCCCAGGACGAAGCTGCGCCGCTGCATTAGCGCACCACCTGATGCCAGTCCTGCTCGAAGTAGCGCACCAGCGACTGGTTGTTGAGCCGGTTGGACTCGACCTCCACACGCGGCATGTCGGGCGGGAAGCGGAACATCTCGGCCGTGGTGGCACCGTTGAGATAGCGCATCGGCTGCGCATAGGTGGTGGGTGCAACGTAGTCACGCTGCGGCGAAGCCAGGATGAAGCCCCATTCACCGAAGGACGGTACGTAGAGGTGATAGGGATAGGTCTTCCATTGCGCCTCGCGCAGCGTGGCGTCGATGGACCAGTAGGCATGCGGGGCGAAATAGGGCGAGGTCGCCTGCACCACGATCAGGCCATTGGCCGAGATGTGCTTCTTGAGCACGCCGTAGAACGGCACCGAGAACAGTTTGCCCAGCGCAAAACTGGAAGGATCGGGGAAGTCGACGATGGCCAGGTCGAAGGTCTGCGTACTGTTCTGCAACCACACGGCCGCATCGGCATTGATGATCTTCACGCGCGGATCGGACAACGCGCCCTTGTTCAGCGCCACCAGTTCCGGACGTTGCCGGAAGGCTTGCGTCATCGCCGGATCGAGATCCACCAGCGTCACCTCCCGGATACCGGGATGGCGCAGGATCTCGCGCAGGGCCAGTCCGTCGCCTCCGCCCAGCACCAGCACCGACCGCGCCCAGGGCAGGGTGGCCAGGGCCGGATGCACCAGGGCTTCGTGATAGCGGTATTCGTCACGTGAAGAAAACTGCAGATTGCCATTGATGTAGAGCCGCAGATCATCCTTCCAGCGGGTGATCACCAGGCGCTGGTAGGGGGTGCTGGTGGAATAGATGACTTCATCGCCGTACATGCCGTGCTCGCCCCATTGCACCAGCCGGTCCGAGGCGGCAAAGCCGGTCCCCAGCAGGAACAGCACCAGGCAGGCCCGCAGCAACTGCCGCTGTGCCTGCTGCAGTTCGGCGCGGAAGACGTAGATGGTCCACAAGCCCACGGCCACGTTGCTCATCCCGAACAGGAAGCCGGTGCGCGTGAGGCCCAGATGCGGCGCCAGTACCAGCGGAAACAGCAACGAGACGGCCAGTGCACCCAGATAGTCGAAGGTCAGCACCGTGCTCACCAGCTCGCGGAAGGCGGTCTGGCGGGCATTGAGGGCGCGCATGACCAGCGGCACTTCCATGCCCACCAGTGCGCCGATCAGGAACACCACGCTGTAGAGCAGGATGCTAAAAGGCGCTGCCGACCACGAGAAGGAGAGAAACAGCAGCGCCGCCGAGAGGCCGCCGATCAGTCCCACCATGATCTCGATGTCCACGAAGCGCGCCAGCACGTCTTCATCCTTGACGTATTTGGAGACATGCGCGCCCACCCCCATGGCAAACAGATAGCAGCCGATGATGGTGGAGAACTGCAGCACCGAGTCCCCCAGCAGGTAGCTCGACAGTGCGCCTGCAATCAGTTCGTAGGCGAGGCCGCACGAGGCGACCACGAAAATCGACAACACCAGTATTCTGTTGATCATGAATTTTTTTATGGCTTAATATGCAGGTCTTGATGCCACCACGCGAGAATCGTTTTGCCTGCCATCCTCAACTACGCGCTTCATCTCTTGCTGGCCGCTATTCTATTGGCGGTCTTTTTCAAGGTATATACCTGGGTCACTCCTTATGATGAAGTCTTGTTGATCCGACAAGGCAACCGTGCTGCGGCGATGTCGCTGGGAGGTGCCATGGGCGGCTTCTCGCTCACCATCGCCTCCTCCATCCTGCATACCAACGATTACCAGCAATTCTTTGCCTGGGCAGCCGGTGCGCTGGTGGTGCAACTGCTGGCTTATCTGGTGACCACGCGCGGACTGCGCATTTCACGCGAACATATCGAAACCGACAATGTCGCCTTCGGTGGCCTGATGGGCACGATCTCGCTGTGCATCGGGGCCATCAATGCGGCATGCATTTCCTGACCTCTTCGTTGTTCATCCTTCATCCCCCTGGAGTACCGCATGAATCTCGGATCATTCATCAAGAAGCAATTCATCGATGTCCTGCAATGGAATGAGGACCAGGAAGGCGTGCTGGCCTGGCGCTATCCGATGCAGGATTTTGAAATCCAGAATGGTGCCACCCTGACGGTGCGCGAATCGCAGCTCGCTGTCTTCGTCAATGAAGGGCAGGTGGCCGATATCTTCACCCCCGGCAATTACACGCTCACCACCCGCACCCTGCCGGTGCTGACCAACCTGAAGAATTGGGACAAGCTGTTCGAGTCTCCCTTCAAGTCGGATGTCTATTTCTTCAGTACCCGCCTGCAGACCGGTCGCAAGTGGGGCACGCCGCAGCCGATCACGATCCGCGACAAGGATTTCGACATGATCCGCGTGCGTGCCTTTGGCATGTATTCGTATGCACTGTCGGATCCGCGCGCGTTCTTCTCGCGCATCAGTGGCACCCGCGAGGTGTACACCCGGGAGGACTTCGAAGATCAGCTGCAGGGCATCCTGCTCTCGACGCTGGCCAATTCCCTGGGCAATGCGCAGAGCGCCTTCCTTGATCTGGCGGCCAACCAGACCCTCATGGCCAACACCGTGCGCGATGCCATGGCCCTGAGTTTTGCGCAATACGGCCTGACGCTGGACCAGTTCAACATCGCCAGCTTCAATCTGCCGGATGACCTGCAAGTGGCGCTGGACCAGCGCATCGCGGCCGGCATGAAGGGCGGCCTGGATGCCGCCAAGGCCGCCGGTTATGCGCGTGTCCAGGCGGCCGAGGCAATTCCGATTGCGGCCGGCAATGAAGGTGGCCTGGCAGGACTGGGGGCTGGATTGGCCACGGGCGTCTCGATGGGGCAGGTCATGGCCGATGCCCTGGGGACTGGCGCAGCGGGCGCTCAGGGCCACGCAGCCGCCGCTCCTGCGGCCGCCGCCGGCCCGACACCCGCGGAGCGGCTGGGCCAGTTGAAGCAGTTGCTGGATCAAGGCCTGATCAGCGCCGCCGATTACGATGCCGCCAAAGCCGAGGTCCTGAAGAAACTGATCGGCTGAAGGTGCGCCTGCATTTTCCCCACATGCTTCCCGCCGGCAGGCGGGCCTGCGCCTGCCGGCGCTTCTCTGGTTGACTCATGCAGACAGCAAGCTGCCCCAATTGCGGGGCACCCACTGAATTCAAGTCGCTGGCCTCGGTCATGGCGGTGTGCAGCTATTGCCGCACCACCGTCTACAAGGACGGCTCGGCTGCCCACACACTGGGGCAGGTCTCCGAGGTGCTCGACGATTATTCGCCCATCCAGATCGGCACCAGCGGATTCATCGAGGGCCAGGCGTTCACCGTGGTCGGACGCATCCAGCTGCAATATGACGGCGGCTTGTGGAACGAATGGGCCCTGCAGGTCGGCGATGGCCAGCAGGAATGGTGGCTCTCGGATGCCTCCGGGCTCTATACGGTGACCCGGCGGACCGCCGCCACGCAAACCTGGCCGCGCTTCGACGAACTCAAGCCGCTGACCCGTGTGGAGATCGGCGGCATCCCCCATGTGGTAGGCGATGTGCGGACCGCACGTTGCACCGGCGGCCAGGGCGAACTGCCGTTGGGGCTGCGCGACGGATGGCAGGCGCGCGTAGCGGACCTGCATGTGGCGGATCGCTTCGTCACGCTGGATTTCTCCGATGAGGAAGTGCCGGTGCTGTACCAGGGCAAGAGCGTCACGCTTGAATCGCTCAAATGTGAATTCCTGCGCGACGACGATACCGTGCGCGCCGGCAGCTATCGCTATCAGGGCAAGCTGGGGTCGATGACCTGCCCCTCATGCGGCACCGCCATTCGCTTCCTGCCGCGCCAGACCGAACACCTGGTGTGCCAGTCCTGTCACAGCCAGATCGCACTGACCGGCGTCAAGGCCGAGGTGGTGGCCGCACAAGAGAAGATCGCGGCGGCCGCGCTGACGCTGGAACTGGGTACGCAGGCCACCATTGCCGGTGCCAGGTTCGAAGTCATCGGCGCCATGCGGCGCACCGATGATGACGAGCAGTGGACCGAATACCTGCTGCACAACGAACGGCGCGGCTTTCTCTGGCTGGTCGAAGCCGACGAGGGCTGGAGTACCGCGTCGGTGCTCCAGACCTGGCCGGACATGTCGGGTGCTGATGGTGTCACGCAGGGCCGCTTGCGCCTGCCCATGCAATACGAAGCCGAGGCACGGGTCACTTATGCGGTCGGTGCCTTCAACTGGAAGGTATCCGTGGGCGACGTCACGCGCGTGGTCCAGTACGGCAAAGGCAGCAAGAGCTTGACGCTGGAAGTGACGGCAGAGGAAGCCACCTGGTCCGAAGCCAAGCCGGTCTCGCCCGACCAGCTCAGGGCCTGGCTGGGCAAGGAAGTCGCGTCCGAGACTGCGCGCGCTGCACCGGGCATGTCCTTCATGACCCTGGCGCACGTGATGGCGATCCTCTTCGTGATCCTGAATTGCATTCCCATTCTTGGCTACGATCATTTCTGGAGTGGCCTCATTACCTTGACCCTGATCTACGCCCCGGCCTACAAGCTCGACGGGAATGATTTCTGATGAAGATCCTCTTCGTGCTCTACGCCTTGTTCATCATCGCGATCTCGACGCTTTACAACTGGGGCTCGACCAGCTTCTCCAGTTCGCGCTCGTCCTCCGGCAGCAGCTGGTCGTCCTCCAGTTCGGGCGGATCCTGGGGCGGCGGAGGCGGGCACAAGTGAGCGCCAACGCCTTCCCCGCCCGTGGCCAGCATCTGCTGGCCGATCTGGATGGCATCGACGCTGCGCGTCTGTGCGATCCCGTGGCGATCGAATCCCTCTTGCGACAGGCGGCGGCCCATGCCGGGGCGACCGTGCTGCAGGGACATTTTCATCACTTCGGGCCGCAGCAGGGCGTCACCGGCGTGCTGTTGCTGGCCGAATCCCACCTTTCCATTCATACCTGGCCGGAAGCGCGCTTTGCTGCGCTCGACATTTTCCTGTGCGGCGCATTGCAGGTGGAACAGGCGCTGGAGATCATCGTGGCGGGGCTGCAACCTGAACAGCTGCATCGCCAGCTGATCGAGCGTCAGGTACGCCTGCTGCCGATGGCGACGTGCGCCTGACATATCACGGGTATTGATCAGGGTTGCAGTAGTCACGCTGTAAGCCAGGCTGGGCGCGGTTCCGGCGATGATCGACAAGGCCGGAATTTCCTTGGTCAGACCATTTTCTTTGTCTTAAGATGCGCGCTTTTCATTCTGCCAAGCGTGAATCATGTGGACTGTCACTTGCCCGTCCTGCCAGAAGTTCGTCGAATTCCACAGCCTGGCCTCGACCATGGCGGTGTGCGTGTACTGCCGCGCCGTGGTCGACAGGCGCAATCAGAAGACCCGTGGCGTCTCCAGGATGCGGGCCCTGGCAAAGGCCGCCGGTCCGCTGCCGATCGGCCGAACGGGCTGCTTCGAAGGGCGCGCCTTCAGCATCGTGGGACAACGCCAGTGGCGAGCTGGCGCGCGTGTCTGGAACCAGTGGTGGCTGAAGATGCAGGGCGACTCGCTGGAATGGCGCTTGCTGGAAGCCGGGGGACGCTACGCCATCGTCTCCCGGGCCGATCTTGAGCAAGCCTTGCCGAGATTCGATCAACTCAAGCCACGCATGCGCGTGAAGTTATTCCACCGAAGCTGGGTGGTCAGTGCGGTGCGCGATGTAGCTTGCAGCGGTGGCGAGGGCGAATGGGCCATGACCCGGTCTGCTCGGCAGCGCGCGCGCATGGTCGATCTGGAGGCGGGCGATGGCGTCCTGATGCTGGACTATTCGCTCGGCGATACGCCCGTGCTTTATCTGGGAAAGCGGATGGCGCTGGAGGCGCTGATCAGTCTGCCTGAACGCGCCGCCCAACAGGAACACGTTCCCTCGCACGGTGTGGCCACACATCCGTCGAGCGAGGACATCGAACTGAGTCCGATGGGATCGGCGCATACGTTGGTGGTCTGCTACCTGTTGATGACCCTGAGCTTTTACTGGGCCAGCGATTTCATCTGGAACATGCGCCAGACCTGGGTGTTCCTCCTGACCTTGGCCGCGGTGTATCTGCCTGCGCGCTTGCTCAAGGCGATGGGAGAAAAAGGGCAGGCCCAATCCGTACTGCGAGGCTACGCGCTCTATGCGGTCATCGTCACGTGCGTGGCCCTCGTCCATCAAATGATTCAGGCAGAGGAAGAGGACTACTCAGTGTCCTCAGGCAGTAGCTGGGGCGGCAGCGCGGGACACAAGTGAGCCGTCAGGGATCAGAGGCGCTGCTTCCAGTAGTCCGGCTGCGCATAGGCGTGCCGCAGAAAATCCACGAAGGCGCGAATGCGCAGCGGCAGGTGCCGACGCTGGGCAAACACCGCGTAGATGGAGGGGGCCGGGGCGGCGAATTTGTCCAGCACGGTCACCAGTTCGCCGGCCTCGATCGCCGCACCCACCTCCCACATCGAACGCCAGGCCAGGCCGCGTCCGGCCAGCGCCCAGTTGTGCAGCACCTCGCCATCATTGCAGACCATGTTGCCGCCGACCTTGTAGACGCTGACCTTGCCCGATTGCTTGAGCGTCCAGCCGCGCTGGCTGCCTTCGCTGCTCATGGCCAGGCAGTTGTGGCGCACCAGCTCATCAGGACTGCCCGGCGTGCCGTGTCGGCGCAGGTAGGAGGGCGCAGCGACGATCACCCGATGGTTCTCGGCCAGCTTCACGCTCACCAGGTTGGAGTCGGTCAGGGTGGCAATGCGGATGGCGACGTCGATGCCTTCCCCGATGACGTCGGCGATGCGGTCGTTCAGGTTGAGCGTGAGGGTGACATCGCGGTGCTCGGCCAGGAAGGAGGGGACCAGCGGGGCCACGTGCTGGCGGCCGAATCCGGCCGGGGCCGAGATCAGCAGTTGCCCGCTGGCGCGCGCGCTGCGTTCGGACACCGCCGATTCGGCATCTTCCAGGTCGGCCAGGATACGCTGGCAGTCTTCCAGGAAGGCCGCGCCTTCGTTGGTCAGCACGATCTTGCGCGTGGTCCGCTGCAGCAGTTTCACCCCCAGGCGCTCCTCCAGCGCATCCAGCCGCCGGCCTATCATGGCCGGGGCGATGCCTTCGGCGCGGGCCGCTGCCGACAGGCTGCCACGGGCGGCCACCTCGGCAAAGGTCGAAATCTGCTTGAACTGGTCCATGCCTGCACTCTCCAAACGCCTGAAAAAAGGCGGCAAAGCCGCGCCGGAACTGGTGCGACGGGTTGCAGCCATTATCGGCTCACTTGTGACTAAAACGCAAAGATAAATTGATAAAAGCTTCCACTTATATCGATTTGGTTTAAATATACTGCGTACATAAAGTGTCTGATGCGATGCAAAAAGCTGCACGGTCTCAGGCACAATCATGAAAACAAGATCACCCAGTCCATTTTTCTTTTTGAGGAGTCCAGCATGACGCAACTGAAGCTGCCTACCGGCATGGAAATCTCCGGCGAGATCAAGCCGGGTTACGAGAACGTCCTGACCTTTGAAGCCCTGTCGCTGGTCGCCAAGCTCTCGCGCGCCTTCGAAGGCCGCCGCCAGGAACTGCTGGCCGCCCGTGCCGAGCGCGTCAAGCGCCTGGACGCCGGCGAGCGCCCCGACTTCCTGAAGGAAACCGAATCCATCCGCAGCGGCGACTGGAAGATCGCTCCCATCCCCGAAGCCCTGAAGTGCCGCCGTGTGGAAATCACCGGTCCGGTCGAGCGCAAGATGGTCATCAACGCCTTCAACTCGGGCGCGGACAGCTACATGACCGACTTCGAGGATTCCAACTCCCCGGTGTGGGACAACCAGATCAGCGGCCAGATCAACCTGTATGACGCGATCCGCCGCACCATCTCGCTGGAATCGAACGGCAAGAGCTACAAGCTCAACGACAAGATCGCCACCCTGGTGGTGCGTCCGCGTGGCTGGCACCTGGATGAAAAGCACGTCACCCTGGACGGCAAGCGCATCTCTGGTGGCATCTTCGACTTCGCCCTGTTCCTGTTCCACAACGCCAAGGAGCAGCTGGCACGCGGCGCCGGTCCGTACTTCTACCTGCCCAAGATGGAGTCGCACCTGGAAGCGCGTCTGTGGAACGACATCTTCGTGATGGCGCAGAATGAAGTCGGCCTGCCGCAAGGCACCATCAAGGCCACCGTGCTGATCGAGACCATCACTGCCGCCTTCGAGATGGAAGAAATCCTGTACGAACTGCGCGAACACAGCGCTGGCCTGAACGCCGGCCGTTGGGACTACATCTTCTCCTGCATCAAGAAGTTCAAGAACGACAAGGACTTCTGCCTGGCCGATCGCGCCAAGGTCACCATGACCTCGCCGTTCATGCGCGCCTACGCCCTGCTGCTGCTGAAGACCTGCCACAAGCGCGGTGCCCCGGCCATCGGCGGCATGAGCGCGCTGATCCCGATCAAGAACGATCCGGAAAAGAACGCCATCGCCATGCAAGGCATCATCAACGACAAGCGCCGCGACGCCACCGACGGTTACGACGGCGGCTGGGTGGCGCACCCGGGCCTGGTCGAAGCTTCCATGAAGGAATTCGTGGCCGTGCTGGGCGACAAGCCCAACCAGTTCGAAAAGCAGCGTCCGGACGTCGAGGTCAAGGCGGCCGACCTGCTGAACTTCCAGCCCGAAACTCCGATCACCGAAGCCGGCCTGCGCTACAACATCAACGTCGGCATCCACTACCTGGGTGCCTGGCTGGCCGGCAACGGTTGCGTGCCGATCCACAACCTGATGGAAGATGCGGCCACCGCCGAAATCAGCCGTGCCCAGGTGTGGCAGTGGATCCGCAGCGCCAAGGGCAACCTGGAAGACGGCCGCAAGGTCACCGCCGACATGGTGCGCGCGATGATTCCGGAAGAGCTGGCCAAGGTGAAGCAAGTGGCAGGCGATGGCCCGACCTATGACCGCGCCGCCAAGATCTTTGAAGAAATGTCCACTTCCGAGACCTTCGCCGAGTTCCTGACGCTGCCGCTGTACGAAGAAATCTGATTCAGATCCGCTTCAGCGCAAATGAAAATCCCCGCCACTCGCAAGAGGGCGGGGATTTTTTTGATGCGCATCACTTCAGTTTGCGAAAGTACGAAAGTGAAGGACGAAAAAAATCCCCGACGAGTCGGGGATTTTTTATCAGCTTGAAAGCTTAAGCAGCCGGAACGATGTTCGAAGCTTGCTTGCCCTTCGGGCCGGTGGTCACTTCGAAGGAAACGCGTTGGTTTTCCTTCAGGGACTTGAAGCCATTCGACTGAATAGCCGAGAAGTGAGCGAACAGATCTTCGCCACCTTCATCGGGAGTGATGAAACCAAAACCCTTTGCATCGTTGAACCACTTGACGGTACCAGTTGCCATTACGGACTCCTAAATTTAATTGATTGGGGCTTGCGCCCGGCTCTTTATCGTTACTCGGGAGGAATGACAGCGAAGAACCGCACTACCAGCTCGAATCCTAACGACGCGACGATTATACTCATTAAATCGAGAATGCAAGCCATTTTCGGTACGAAACTTCCATTAAAAGTTTTAATGGCTGATTCTGGTGCTTTAGATTTCTTTCAGTGCCGGGAAATGGTGCGCAGAACCGGCTTCAATCCCTTGTCTGGTGCGGGTTTCAGCGTGTCGGTGAATGTCCTACGTGCGTCTGTCGGGAACTTTCTGACGCCGCTTTTCAGCCGTTTTGCCGGTGGATCAGCACAACCGCTTCGGTCGCAATCCCTTCTTCACGCCCCAAAAAGCCCATTTTTTCATTGGTTTTGGCCTTGATATTCACTTGCCCTTCGGAAATCCCGAGGTCGGCGGCGACGTTGGCCACCATGGACGGGATGTGCGGGGCCATCTTGGGCGCCTGGGCGATGATGGTGGCATCCACGTTGCCCACGGCGTAGCCGGCGGCGGCCAGGCGCTTGGCGGCTTCGCGCAGCAGCACGCGCGAGTCGGCTCCCTTGAATTGCGGATCGGTATCGGGGAAATGGCGCCCGATGTCGCCCAGCGCCGCCGCACCGAAGAGCGCGTCGGTGATGGCGTGCAGCAGGGCGTCGGCATCCGAATGGCCCAGCAGGCCCTTTTTGTGCGGGATGGTGACGCCGCCCAGGATCAGCGGGCGGCCTTCCACCAGCGCGTGGCAGTCATAGCCCTGGCCGATACGGAAAGGGAAGGGGGAAGAAGCGTTCATGCGTGCGGACCTTTCAGGAAGAATTCAGCCAGCGCGGCGTCCTGCGCCAGCGTGACCTTCAGATTGCGGGGGCTGCCCTCCACCAGGCGCGGACGCAAGCCCAGCATCTCGATGGCGCTGGCGTCGTCGGTAATCTCGCCCAGGCGGCCTTGTTCTTGCGCCTGGTGCAAGGCGCGCTGCAGCAGGGCATAGGGAAACATCTGCGGGGTCTGTGCCGCCCACAGGCCGGCGCGCGGCACGGTCTCCTGCGAGCGGGCAGGGGCGCCGCCATCGCCGCGCTTCAAGGTGTCGACGACCGGCACGGCCAGCAAGCCACCGATTTCGTCGTCTGCCAGGGCATCCAGCAGGCGATCCAGCAGCGGCGCGTCCAAACCGGGGCGGGCGGCATCATGAACCAGCACCCGGTCGGCATCGGCCACCCGGTCACGGATGGCGTTGAGGCCATTGAAGACGCTGTCCTGGCGCGTCGGCCCGCCTACCCGCAGGATGCTCACGCGTTGCAACAAATCTGGCGTCATCAGGGAGTCAATCCAGCCATCCTCGGCACTGACCACCACGAAGGTATGCGCGATGCGTGCATGGACCGCGAAGGTCTGCAGCGCGTGCAGCAGCATGGGCAGGCCTGCCAGCGGCATATATTGCTTGGGGATCTGGCCGCCCATGCGTGCGCCCACGCCTGCGGCGGGAATGAGCGCAAAGTGGCGGGGCGGGGAAGAAGCGGACTGCGAAGGGTTCATGCCATGCACCTGGCCCGACGCCCGCCTGGCGGCGGCTTGCGATGGGGCCTTCGTTTATAATGAGAGGCTGAATTCTAATGCCAATCCCTTGCAAGCGACCGGCATTTTGCGGCGCTGCCAGCATGGCCACCGCGGCCGGGCCTGCGCCGTTGCCTTGCTCGAATCAAGTCCAAACCAAGCCGATCCTCCCGATCCTGATGTCTTTTGACCCGAAAAAAAGCCTGCCCAAAGCAGGTGTGCGTTTCCAGCCTCCCGCCGTGCACGGTTCTGCCGATGCCTATCTGCTGGCCCAGGCCGCGCTGGCCCTCAAGGCCGAAGGCCGCATGCTGGCCGTGGTGGTGGCCGGGGCCACCGATGCCCAGCGCCTGCTGGCTGAAATTCCCTGGTTCCAGCCCAAGGAAGGCGAGCGCCTGCGCTGCCACCTGCTGCCGGACTGGGAAACGCTGCCCTATGACGCCTTCTCGCCGCACCAGGACCTGGTCTCCGAACGCCTGGCCACGCTCTATGAAGTGCAGTCCGGCCAGTGCGACCTGCTGATCGTGCCGGCCACCACAGCCTTGCTGCGCATGGCGCCGCCGCAGTTCCTGGCGGCCTATACCTTCTTCTTCAAGCAGGGCGAAAAGCTCGATGAGGGCAAGCTCAAGTCCCAGCTCACCCTGGCCGGTTACACCCACGTGGGCCAGGTGATGTCGCCGGGTGAATATTCGGTGCGCGGCGGCCTGATCGACATTTTCCCCATGGGCTCGGTGCTGCCGTATCGCCTGGACCTGTTCGGCGACACCATCGAGACCATTCGCACCTTCGATGCCGATACCCAGCGCTCGCTCTATCCGGTGCCCGAAGTCCGCCTGCTGCCGGGCCGCGAATTCCCCATGGACGAGGCCTCGCGCCTGGCCTTCCGCAATCGCTGGCGTGAAGTGTTCGAGGGCGATCCGTCGCGCTCGGCCATCTACAAGGACATCGGCAACGGCATCGCCTCGGCGGGCATCGAATACTACCTGCCGCTGTTCTTCGAAGAGACGGCCACGCTGTTCCAGTACCTGCCGGCCAATGCCATGTTCGCTACCGTCGGCGACATCGAACAAGCCATCAAGCGCTTCTGGAGCGATACCCGCTCGCGTTGGACCTTCCTTCACGCCGACCGCGAGCGCCCGGTGCTGGAGCCGCGCGCCATCTACCTGGACCATGAAGATTTCTTCACCCTGCTGAAACCCCACGCCCGCTGGGTGCTCAAGACCGATGATGCGCCTTCGGCCATCTCGGCGCCGCTGCCCAACATCGCCGTGAACCGCCGCGCGGAAGACCCGCTGGTCAACCTGCGCAGCTTCCTGCTCAAGGGCGCCGAGCGCGTGCTCATCTGTGCCGAGAGCAATGGCCGGCGTGAAACCCTGCAGCAGTACTTTGCAGAATACGACCTGCATCCGGCGCTGTGCGATGACTGGAATGATTTCCTCTCCGGCAATGAGCCGCTGATGCTGGGCGTGGCCCCATTGCACGCCGGCTTCGTCACCGCCGGCGGCCTGGCGCTGATCACCGAGACCGAGTTGTACGCCGGCAGCGGCCGCCGCGTCGGCAGCCGCAAGCAGCAGGCCGCCACCGATGTGGAATACATGGTGCGCGACCTGTCGGAGTTGAAGATCGGCGACCCGGTGGTCCACAGCAGCCACGGCATCGGCCGCTACATGGGCCTGGTCAGCATGGACCTGGGGGAGGGCGAGACCGAGTTCCTGCATCTGGAATACGCCAAGGAGACCAAGCTCTACGTCCCGGTGTCGCAACTGCACGTGATCTCGCGCTATTCCGGCGCTTCGCCGGAAGATGCGCCGCTGCATGCGCTGGGCTCGGGCCAGTGGGAAAAGGCCAAGCGCAAGGCCGCCCAGCAGGTGCGCGATACGGCCGCCGAACTGCTGAACCTGTACGCCCGCCGCGCGCTGCGCCAGGGCCATGCCTTCCAGTATTCGGCGCATGACTATGAAGCCTTCGCCGACAGTTTCGGTTTTGAGGAAACCGCCGACCAGGCCGCCGCCATCAATGCCGTCATCAAGGACATGACCGGCGGCAAGCCCATGGACCGCCTCATCTGCGGCGACGTCGGCTTCGGCAAGACCGAAGTGGCCCTGCGCGCCGCCTTCGTGGCGGTGATGGGCGGCAAGCAGGTCGCCATTCTCGCGCCGACCACGCTGCTGGCCGAACAGCATGCCGCCACCTTCGCCGACCGTTTCGCCAACTGGCCGGTCAAGATTGCCGAACTGTCGCGCTTCCGCACCGGCAAGGAAGTCACGCAAGCCATCAAGGGCCTGGGCGACGGCACCATCGATATCGTCATCGGTACTCACAAGCTGCTGTCGGATGAAGTGAAGTTCTCGCGCCTGGGCCTGGTCATCATCGATGAAGAACACCGTTTTGGCGTACGCCAGAAGGAAGCCCTGAAATCGCTGCGCGCCGAGGTCGATGTGCTCACGCTGACCGCCACGCCGATCCCGCGGACGCTGGGCATGGCGCTGGAAGGCCTGCGCGATTTCTCGGTGATCGCCACCGCGCCGCAGAAGCGCCTGGCCATCAAGACCTTCGTGCGCGCCGAACAGGAATCGACCATCCGCGAAGCCTGCCTGCGCGAGTTGAAACGCGGCGGCCAGGTCTACTTCCTGCACAACGAAGTGGAAACCATCGCCAACCGCAAGGCCGCGCTGGAACAGCTCTTGCCGGAAGCGCGCATCGGTATCGCGCACGGGCAGATGCACGAACGCGACCTGGAAAAGGTGATGCGCGACTTCGTGGCGCAGCGCTTCAACATCCTGCTCTGTACCACCATCATCGAGACCGGCATTGACGTGCCGACTGCCAACACCATCATCATGCATCGCGCCGACAAGTTCGGCCTGGCGCAGCTGCACCAGTTGCGCGGCCGCGTCGGCCGTTCGCACCACCAGGCTTATGCCTACCTGCTGGTGCAGGATGTGCAGGGCTTGTCCAAGCAGGCGCAACGCCGGCTTGAAGCGATCCAGCAGATGGAGGAACTGGGCAGCGGCTTCTATCTCGCCATGCATGACCTGGAAATCCGCGGTGCAGGCGAAGTGCTGGGAGATCACCAGTCGGGCGAGATCCACGAGATCGGTTTCCAGATGTATTCGGACATGTTGAACGAAGCCGTGCGTGCCCTGAAGGATGGTCGCGAACCGGACCTGGCCGCGCCGCTGTCGACCACCACCGAGATCAACCTGCATGCGCCTGCGCTGCTGCCCAATGACTTCTGTGGCGACGTGCATGAGCGCCTGTCGCTCTACAAGCGCTTCGCCAACTGCGAGAAGGCCGATGCCATCGACGCCTTGCAGGAAGAACTGATCGACCGCTTCGGCAAGCTGCCCGATGCGGCCAAGGCCCTGATCGAAACGCACCGCCTGCGCATTGCGGCCAAGCCGCTGGGCATCATCAAGATCGATGCCCATTCCGAAGCGGCGCTGCTGCAGTTCGTTCCCAACCCGCCGATCGACGCCATGCGCATCATCGAGCTGGTCCAGAAGAACCGCCAGGTCAAGCTCAATGGCCCCGACAAGCTGCGCATCACGGCCAACATGCCGGACCTGAATGCCCGCGTGCAGCAGGTCAAGGCGACCATGAAGGCACTCACCGGTTGAGTGCTCTTCTGGCCGCGCTACAACGAATCCCATCGCACCCATGAATCAACAGAACAACATGAACCTGATCCTGCAAGCCCCCAAGCAACACGCCGTGCCGTCTTCCGCCATCGAGTCCATCGCTGCCCTGGCCGGTGGCCGCGCCGAGCGCATTGCAGATGACCGCGTACCGGATGCCGATGCCTGGCGTGTGGCGGGCGTGAGCCAGAGCGATGCGCTCAAGGCCAGCATCGATGCGGCTTGCCTGCAGGCGCGCCTGGACTATGCCTTCATCGAAGAGGGCCGCAAATTGTCCGATTTCCGCCTGGTGGCCATGGACATGGATTCCACCCTCATCACCATCGAATGCATCGACGAGATCGCCGACATGCAGGGGTTGAAACCGCAGGTGGCCGAGATCACCGAAGCGGCCATGCGCGGCGAGATCGAGTTCAACGAAAGCCTGACCCGCCGCGTGGCATTGCTCAAGGGGCTGGACGCAGGCGCGTTGCAGCGTGTCTATGATGAGCGCCTGCAATTGTCGTTGGGCGCGGAAAACATGCTCAAGGCAGTGCAGGCCGCCGGCCTCAAGACGCTGCTGGTCTCAGGCGGATTCACCTTCTTCACCGACCGCATGAAGGCACGCTTGAACCTGGACTACACCCACGCCAACACGCTGGAAGTGGCCGAGGGCAAGCTCACCGGCAAGGTGGTCGGCGGTATCGTCAATGCCGACGAGAAGCGTGCAACGGTGGAGCGCATCTGCCGCGAGATCGGTGCCGAACCAAGCCAGTCCATCGTCATGGGCGATGGCGCCAATGACCTGCGCATGATGGGCATCTCGGGCCTGTCGGTGGCCTTCCGCGCCAAGCCGGTGGTGCGTGCCCAGGCCAGCGTGGGCTTGAATTTTGTGGGCTTGGACGGCATCTTGAACCTGCTGGCCTGACGTCGGGGCCGGCTTCCCCCTCATTTCAGGAGACGCGATGAACCAGGAACTGGTATTCGACCCACAGACCCAGACCGGCCGTGACCTGGTCTGGTGGCTCTACCTGGCGCATGCCGCCTGCCTGGTGTTTTCGCTGGGCATGCTGTCGTGGCTGCCCCTGATCGTCAATTACCTCAAGCGCGGCGACGTGCGCGATACCTTCCTTTATACCCACCATCGCTGGCAGATCCGCTCCTTCTGGTGGTACCTGTTCTGGCTGTTCGCCGGCGGCGTGCTGTGGGCGACGGTGATCGGAATCCCGGTGGCGATTCTGGTGTTCTCGCTGGCCTGGATCTGGAAAGCCTACCGTCTCATCAAGGGCTTCCTCGACCTGCAGGACAACAAGCCCATGCCGGTGTGATCCCGCCCATCGGCTGACACACTCAAACGGCACCTGCGGGTGCCATTTTTATTTCTTTCAGGCAAAGAATCATTGCGCAAGGGATAATAGTGATATTGAAAGATTTCAATGATAATCTCGAAGTATTACTAGGCCGCACTAATCCACAACCGATCGCACTAGATGGCCCGGGTTAGTCACAGGCGAACTTTCGTTCATGCGCACCTCACGAAGGCGCGCCAGGGCGGGGTGCTCATTCCAAAGGGGGAAAACTGCGCATGAAGAACTGGACGATCAAGCAACGCATCCTCGGGAGCTTCGGGCTCATCCTGCTGCTGATGGCACTGATGGCCGGGATTTCGGCGGTCAACCTTGGCCACATCGAGAAGGGGGCGACGGCGCTGCGCGACGACTCCACCCCCGGTCTCTACTACAGCACCCAGATCAACGCTGCGTGGTACGAAAACCTGCTGATGACCCAGCAGATCATTCAGATCGATGCCAATGATGCCGAGCGCCAGGCTGACTTGGCACTGCTGCGCCGCAACGCCGAGCGCCTCGACCGCTTGCAGGAAGATTACGACAAGACCATCTTCAGCGATGCTGACCGCAAGCTCTTCGAGCAATTCAAGGAGACGCGGCAGAAGTACCGTGCCGTCGTCAGCGAGGTGCTGAAGATGGACTTCAGCCAGCGCGCCCCGATCGACAAGATCGTCAACGAGCAGATTCGTCCGCAATGGCGTACCGGCTATCAACTGACGCAGCGCATGGTCGAGACCAACAAGAGCATCGCCGACGACGCCGCCCAGCGCATCGGCGATGCCGTCAACTCGGCCCAGTTCACCCTGATGAGCGCGCTGATGGCAGCGCTGCTGGTGGCGCTGGTGTGCGGCTTCTTCCTGATGCGCGCCATCAACGAGCCGCTGCAGAAGCTCATGGGCCTGCTCGACATCATGCGCTCGGGCGATTTCTCGCGCCGCGTGGAGCTGGACCGCAAGGATGAGTTTGGCGTGCTGGGCAACGGCTTCGACCGCATGACCGATGAGCTGACCGCGCTGGTTTCGCAGGCGCAGAAGTCCTCGGCACGCGTGGCGACGTCGGTCACCGAGATCGCCGCCACAGCCCGCCAGCAACAGGCCACCGCCGCCGAAACGGCCGCCACCACCACCGAGATCGGCGCGACCTCGCGCGAGATTCATGCTACTTCGCGTGACCTGGTGCGCACCATGAATGAAGTGTCGGTGGTTTCTGAACAGACTTCGGCCCTGGCCGGCAGCGGCCAGGCGGGCCTGACCCGCATGGGCGACACCATGCAGAACGTGATGGATGCGGCCGGTTCGGTCAGCGCCAAGCTGGCCATCCTCAACGAGAAGGCGGGCAACATCAACCAGGTCGTCACCACCATCACCAAGGTGGCCGACCAGACCAACCTGCTGTCGCTGAACGCCGCCATCGAGGCCGAGAAGGCCGGCGAGCATGGCCGCGGCTTCTCGGTGGTGGCCACCGAAATCCGCCGCCTGGCCGACCAGACTGCCGTGGCGACCTACGACATCGAAGTCATGGTCAAGGAAATCCAGTCGGCCGTGGCAGCCGGCGTCATGGGCATGGACAAGTTCTCCGACCATGTACGGCGCGGCATGCAGGATGTGCAGACCGCCGGCAGCCAGCTGTCGCAGATCATTGCCCAGGTGCAGGCACTCGCACCGCGCTTCCAGATCGTCAACGAAGGCATGCAGGCCCAGGCCAGCAGCGCCGAGCAGATCAACCAGGCGCTGGTGCAGCTTTCCGAAGCGGCCCAGCAGACCGTGGAGTCGCTGCAGCAATCGAGCCAGGCCATCGACGAACTGAACGTGGTCTCCAATGAATTGCGCAATGGCGTCTCGCGCTTCAAGGTGACGGACTGAGCGCCGCACCGGTCCCGCCCAGCGTGCTCATGAGCCAGTCCCTGCATCTGCTGTTTTCCCTGGGGGAAGAGCGCTATGCCTTGCCCACCGCCGAGGTGGCGATGGTATTGCCGCTTTCCCCCTGCAAATCGCTGCCCGGCGCACCCGCATGGGTAGCCGGGCTGCTGCCGCATGGCAGCGGCCACGTGCCGGTGATCGACCTGTCCATGCTGGCGCTCGGTCATCCCGCTCCGGCGCGCGTGAGTACGCGCCTGGTGCTGGTGCATTGCCGCCACGCGCAGGCGCTGCCGGTGCTGCTGGGCCTGATCCTGCCACAAGCCACCGACACGCTGCGCCTCGATCCGGCCCATTTCACGCCGGCCGCCGTCCGCAATGAGGGGGCTCCCTACCTCGGGCCTGTCATGCCGTATCAGGGCGGACTGCTGCAGCGGGTGGAAGTGGGCGACCTGCTCGACCCGGCTACGCGCGCCTTGCTCTACCCGGAGGTGCCGGCATGAAGAGCCTGCCGCTGATCGCCGACAAGCTCAAGGCCGTCATGGGCCTGGACATGGCCACCGTTGGCAGCAGCCTCATCGAACGGGTGGTGCGCGAGCGTATGGCGGCGCTGGGCATCGCGGACGATGGCCACTATCTGGCACGGCTGCAGGGGTCGGCCGCCGAGTTGCAGGCCCTGATCGAACTGGCCGTGGTACCGGAGACCTGGTTCTTCCGCGACCGTGAAGCCATTTTCGCCGTGGCGCGGCTTGCGCGGGAGCGGCTGCTTTCGCAGCCCGATGTGCCGGTGCGTATCCTGAGCCTGCCATGCTCCACTGGCGAAGAACCGTATTCGGTCGCGATGGCCCTGCTGGAGGCGGGCGTCATGCCGTCGCAGTTCGTCATCGACGCTTACGATATTCGTACCCGCTCGCTGGAGATCGCGGCGGCCGGTGTCTATGGCCGCAATTCCTTCCGGGGACAGGCCCTGGGTTTCCGGGATCGCCATTTCATGACGGTGGAGCAGGGCTGGCAACTGGAGGAAGCTATCCGGCGCCAGGTGCGCTTTGCGCCCGGCAATCTGCTGGCACCGGATTTGCTGCGGCAGGCTGCGCCTTACGATTTCATCTTTTGTCGCAACGTGCTGATCTACTTCGAGCGCGAGGTGCAGCGCCAGGTGGTGAGCCTGCTGGAAAGCCTCATGAAACCGGATGCCGTGATCTTCGTCGGCCCCGCCGAAGGCGGACTGATGCTCAGCCCGCGTCTGGAGTCGGCCGGCATTGCACTGGCCTTCGGTTTCCGCAAGCGCGTGGCTGTGGAGAAACCGGCCTGGCGCGAGACGGTATTGGCAGCAGCGCAGCCGCTGTTGGCTGCGCCTGTTCCGGCACGCCGGGCGCGTCCGGCCGCGTCGGCGTTGGCCGCTGACTCAGGAATCAACGCCTTCGCTGCGCCCGTGCCAGCACCGCTGTCAGCAAGCAGCCAGCCCTTGCTGCAGCGTGCCCGCTCGCTGGCCGATGCTGGGCAGTTCGCGCAAGCCGCTGCCTTGTGCGAACAAGCCATCGAAGAGCAGGGGCCGAGTGCCGACGCTTTCTATCTGCAGGGACTGATTCACGATGCCGGCGGTGACGCCGGGCAGGCCCAGCGTTGCTACCGCAAGGTGCTGTATCTGGCACCGCAGCACCAGGCGGCTTTGCTGCAACTGGCCGCCCTGCTGCAGGCGCAAGGTGATACCGCCGGAGCCGAGCGCCTGCGCCAGCGCGCCAGCCGTGTGACGACGACCGAGGAGCCGCATCATGGCTGAGCCGACGCTGACCCCGCCGCACGCGCCCCTCGAGGATTGCTGGAACCGCATCGGCACCAAGGGCGACGGCAGCTGCCCCGAACTGGCGCATCACATCCGCTGCCTGAACTGCCCGACTTTCGCCCGTGCCGCCTTGCAGCAGCTCGATCGGGTGGAGGCATCCCGCGAGGTGGCGCAGCAGTGGGCGCGCGCCGGTGCGGCCGAGGAAGATCAGGAAGATCGCAGCGTGCTGGCGTCGGCCCTGGTGGTGCGCATTGCCGGTGAGTGGCTGGCGATTGCCACGTCCGTGGTGCAGGAAGTGGCCGAGACCCGGCCCCTGCACAGCCTGCCTCACCAGCGCAACACCGCCATTGCCGGCGTTGTGAACGTTCGCGGCAGCCTGCGCATCTGCGTCTCGCTGGCCCGGGTGTTCCAGCTGCCCGACGACACGCCGGCCCCGCATCTGCTGGTGGCGGCGCATGAAGGGCAGATCCTGGTGTTTCCGGTGGAAGAGGTGGCCGGGGTTCATCGCTATGCAGATGAAAGCCTGGCCCCGGTGCCGACCACGCTGGCCCAGGCGGCCATCCAGTACACGCGCGGCATGGTGGAGTGGCGCGGCCGTCCCATCGGCCTGCTCGACCACGAATTGCTGTTCTACGTACTCAACCGGAGCATGACATGAGTACGCCCGATCTGAGCCAGATGTCCATGCTGGACCTGTTCCGCTTCGAGGCGGAAAGCCAGATTGCCCAGCTCAATACCAGCCTGCTGGCGCTGGAGCAGCAACCGACGGCGGCCGAGCATCTGGAAGCCTGCATGCGTGCCGGCCATTCGCTCAAGGGCGCCGCCCGCATCGTCGGCCTGGAAACCGCCGTCAAGGTAGCCCACGTGCTGGAGGACTGCTTCGTCCTGGCGCAGCAGGGCAAGCTGCGGCTGGAGAAAAAACATATCGATGTGCTGCTGCGCGGGGCCGATCTGCTGGGACGGATCGCCTCGCCACCGGACGGCGACGAAACCTGGGTCGACCACGCCGGCAGCGCCGAGGTACAGGCTTTCCTGCAAGCCTTGCCGGCCGTGATGAGTGGTGCGGATGCCGATCCCTGGCCTGCGCCCTCGGCCGCACTGCAAGAGGCCTTCGCCGCCGAGGCGGCCCCGCAGCCACCAGCGCCGGCACCGTCGGCCCTAGTGACGGAGCCGCCACAATCCGGAGCAAGCGCGCCCATCGTCAACCAGACTGCTGCCGCGCGCGCCGTGCGCGTCAGTGCGGACAGCCTGGACCGGCTCCTGAGCCTGACCGGCGAATCGCTGGTGGAATCGCGCCGCCTGAAACCCTTCTCGGCCAGCATGCTGCGCATGAAGCGCGTGCAGCGCGAGGCCGTGCAGGCACTGGACCTGCTGCAACAGAAGCTGGCCGCCAGCCAGCTCGACGAATTCGCCCAGACTACGCTGGCCGAATTGCGCGCGCTGATGCAAACCAACCAGCAACTGCTGGGTGAACAATTGATTGCGCTGGATGCCTTCGACCGGCGTTCGGTCAATCTCTCGCAACAACTGTATGACGAGGCGCTGGCCTGCCGCATGCGGCCCTTTGCCGATGGCACCGCCGGCTTTGCGCGCATGGTGCGCGACGTCGGCAATGCGCTGGGCAAATCGGTGCGGCTGGACATCAGCGGCACCGCCACCCAGATCGACCGCGATATTCTTGAAAAGCTGGAAGCACCGCTCGGCCATCTGCTGCGCAACGCGGTGGACCACGGCATTGAGGACGGCAGCACGCGCCGTGCGGCCGGCAAGGCGGAGCAGGGTGTGGTGCGGCTGGAGGCAAGGCACAGTGCGGGCATGCTGTTGATCGAGGTGGCCGATGATGGTGCCGGCATCGACCTGGACGCATTGCGCCGCACGGTGGTGGCGCGCGGCCTGGCGACCCAGGAGATTGCCGAGCGCCTGTCGGACGCCGAATTGCTGGACTTTCTGCTCTTGCCGAGCTTCAGCCTGCGCGAGACCGTCACCGAGATTTCCGGCCGCGGGGTCGGCCTGGACGTGGTGGCGGACATGCTCAAGCAGGTCCGCGGCACGATCCGTATCACCACCCGGCCGGGGCAGGGCAGCCGCTTCCTGCTGCAGTTGCCGCTGACGCTGTCGGTGATTCGCAGCCTGCTGGTGGAGATCGCCGGTGAACCTTATGCGTTTCCGCTGGCCTACGTAAATCGGACCTTGCGTTTGCCGGCCGAGGCCCTGCAGACCCTCGAAGGCTACCAGCACTTCAGCCACGGTGGCCGTCAGGTCGGCCTGGTCAGTGCGCACCAGGTGCTGCAACGTGGCCAGTGGCGCGTCCGGGACGGCAGTGTCTGCGTGGTGGTGATCGGCGAGGAGGAACACAGCTACGGCATCGCGGTCGATGCCTTCCTGGGCGAGCGCATGCTGGTGGTGCAACCGCTGGATGCACGCCTGGGCAAGATTCCCGACATCCTGGCCGGTGCGCTGATGGAAGATGGCGCGCCCTTGCTGATCCTGGACGTGGCCGACTTGCTGCGCACGGTGGAAAAGCTCACCGCCTCGGGACGGCTGCAGACGGTCGACGCGGATCCTGCCGGTGCGGCGGCCGTGGCGGTGCGCAAGAAAGTACTGGTGGTGGACGATTCACTCACCGTGCGCGAACTGGAACGCAAGCTGCTGACCAACCGGGGCTATCAGGTCACGGTGGCAGTGGATGGCATGGATGGCTGGAATGCCGTGCGTGCCGAGCATTTCGACCTGGTCATCACCGATATCGACATGCCGCGCATGGATGGCATCGAGCTGGTCACCCTGATACGCGGCGCGCCGCAATTGCAGGCGCTGCCGGTGATGATCGTGTCGTACAAGGACCGTGAAGAGGATCGGCAGCGTGGCCTGGCAGCCGGAGCCGATCATTATTTCACCAAGAGCAGTTTCCATGATGAAAGCCTGTTGCAGGCCGTCATGGATTTGATTGGAGAGGCGACAACGTGAAGATCGGCATTGTCAACGACACCCCCATGATGGTGGAAGTGCTGCGCCGGGTGATTGCCGAGAGTGGCCGCCACGAATTGATCTGGATCGCCCGCGATGGCGAACAGGCGGTGCAGATGTGCGCCTGGCAGTTGCCCGATGTGGTGCTGATGGACCTGCTCATGCCCAAGATGGATGGCGTGGAAGCCACCCGCCGCATCATGCAGGACACCCCGTGCCCGATCCTGGTGGTGACCTCCGACATGGATACCGGTGCTGCCAAGATCTATGAAGCCATGGGCTATGGCGCGCTCGATGCCACCCAGACCCCGGCGCTCATCGGCGCGGCCGGCAAGCGCGATGCGGCGGCGTTGATCGAGAAGATCGACCAGCTCGGCTTGCTCAGCCCGGACGACATGGCCGCCCCGGTGCGCCTGCCGCTGCGTCCGCTGGCCCCGAATCTCCAGGGCGACCTGGCTCCGCTGGTGGCCATCGGGGCGTCGGCCGGCGGACCGGCCGCGCTGTCGACCCTGCTCAAGCAGGTACCGCGTGAATTCCCCGGCAGCATCGTGATCGTGCAGCACATCGATGCCGCCTTCGCGCCCGGCATGGCGCAGTGGCTGCAGCAGCAGTCGGTGCTGCGCGTGCGCCTGGCGGTCGAAGGCGATCTGCCGCGCCGTGGTGAAGTCCTGCTGGCGGGCAGCAATCATCATCTCGTCTTCAAGGAGGGCAGCCGTCTCGCGTATGTCGAGGGCGCGCCCACGGATGTCTACCGGCCCTCGGTGGACGCGTTCTTCCATAGCATCGTGCGCCACTGGGATGGCAAGGCCACCGGCGTGCTGCTGACCGGCATGGGCCGCGATGGCGCAGCGGGCCTGAAAGCCCTGCGCGACAACGGCTACCACACCCTGGCGCAGGATCAGAAGAGCTGCGCCGTCTACGGCATGCCCAAGGCCGCCGTAGCGCTCAACGCCGCCGTCGATGTGCTGCCGGTCAGTGCCATGGCGGCACGGCTGCAGGCGCTGCTGGCCGGGGCATGACGCAACTGAAATGAAGGAAAGCATGATGAGTTCGGTGCAAGCAACCGACACCCCGGGTGGCGGCCCCGTATTGCCCGCCGACGACTACAAGATCATGGTGTTGCTGGTGGATGACCAGGCCATGGTCGGCGAGGCGATCCGCCGCGCCCTGGCCAAGGAAGAGAATATCGACTTCCATTTCTGCACCCGTGCCGATGAAGCCCTGGCCGTGGCCGAGAAGACCCGTCCCACGGTGATCCTGCAGGACCTGGTGATGCCGGGCGTGGATGGCATGACCCTGGTGCGCCAGTACCGTGCCAGCGCGGTGCTGGCCAACGTGCCGATCATCGTGCTGTCCTCGCGCGACGATGCCGAAATCAAGCGCGATGCCTTCGCCGGCGGTGCCAACGATTACATGGTCAAGTTGCCCGATGTGATCGAACTGGTGGCGCGGCTGCGCTATCACTCGCGCTCCTACATCAACCTGCTGCAGCGCGATGCGGCTTACCGCGCGCTGCGCGAGAGCCAGCAGCAGCTGCAGAAGAGCAATTTCGAGCTGCAGCGCCTGACCAATACCGATGGCCTGACCGGCATCGCCAACCGCCGCTATTTCGACGACTACCTGGGCGCTGAATGGCGCCGCGCCCGGCGTGACGGACTGCACCTGTCACTGCTGCTGATCGACGTCGATTTCTTCAAGCTGTACAACGACAACTATGGTCACGTCGCCGGCGATGCGGTACTGCGCCGGGTCGCGCAAACGCTCGATGAAAGCATCCAGCGTCCGGCCGACCTGTCGGCCCGTTTCGGCGGCGAGGAATTTGCCATGATCCTGCCGCGCACCCCGCTGGAAGGGGCCCAGGCCCTGGGGCAGAAGCTGTGCCAGCTGATTGAGGCGAACCAAGTCCCGCATGAGCGCTCCAAGGTCAGTGCCTGGCTGACCGTGAGCATCGGTGCGGCCACCATGGTGCCGGCACCGGAGCAGGACATCCGCGAACTGATCGAGATGGCTGACCGCCGTCTCTACCTGGCCAAGCAGCAGGGCCGCAACCGGGTGGTCTGGCAGGATGGCTGAACGGACAAGACAAAAAAGGCAGCGCGCATCGCCTGCGCGCCGGCCACACGATAACGACAAGGGAAGGAAACCAGCATGCGCACCATCGCCAGCCTGGAAGAACTGAAATCGCTGGCAGGCCAGGAAGTGGCTACCAGCGAATGGATTGCCGTCACCCAAGAACAGGTGGACCGCTTTGCGGAGGCCACCGGCGACCATCAATGGATCCACGTCGACCCTGAACGTGCGGCCCGCGAGCTGCCCTACGGCGGCACGGTGGCGCACGGATTCCTGACACTGGCGCTGCTGCCGCGCCTGCTGTCGGAATCCATCAGCCTGGGGCCGGATGTACGCATGCTGCTCAATTACGGCTTGAATCGCGTACGCTTCCCGGCACCCCTGCCGGTGGGCCGAAAAGTGCGCGGCATCATCCGCCTGGAATCCACCGAGGACATCCCCGGTGGCGTGCAGCTGGCCTGGCTCATTACCGTGGAATGTGAAGGGTCCGACAAGCCTGTTTGCGTGGCGGAATTCCTGGTGCGCCGTTACTAGGCGAATCGCTCCACCTGACTGCGCGCAGTCCTGCGCGCATCCTCGCAGAAGCTCATGCATAGTGTGGCCTGATGGCATCGTCCTTGCCTGCCAGCACGGTTATTCGTGCGGGGCTGGATGAGAAACTGCCACGCATTGTCATAAGGTGCTAATGTCCATCCATACAGCGGCGCATCCGGTGTCGCCGCTGCGTCCTTGCCGATCCTGTTTCTCATGATGTCAGAACGCCCGCCCGTACAGGTTGACGCCGATGCCGAGTTCTACCGGAAGGCGCTCGCCTTCAACAACCTGACGCTGTCCTACATTGCCCGCGGTGCGCCGCTGGAGCAATTGCTGGACCGCATCGCCAGCGGTTTTTCGGGCAGCTATCCGCAACGTGCGCTGGCCATCTTCCTGTTCGATCCCCAGGCCCGCCGCCTGCAAGTAGGTGCCGCGCCGCGCGTGGCGCCGGCTTTCCTGGCCGAGCTGACGGCGCTGGCGGTGGACGATCCCGACACCCCGCAGTTCTGGCATGCCCTGACGGCCCTGGCGGCACGCCAAGAACGCTCCCTGCTGGAAATGCTGCCGCTGCGTTCCTTCGCCGGCGAGGTTGCCGGCATCCTGACCATCTGCGCCGCCAACGATGCGCCGGGCGATGCCTCCCATCTGGAGCAGGCGTACCGCGACACCGTGGGCGCGGCCGTGTCGATGGCCATGCTGGCGATCGAGCGCTCCCTGGTGCCGGTCCATGCGCGGGTCAAGAGCGATCCGCCCGGCGAGGCCGACGAGCGCATGGCGCTGGCCATCGAGGGTAGCGGTACCGGCATCTGGGACCGCAATGCCGTCACCGGCGAGATGTATTATTCGCGCGGCTGGAAAGCCATCCTGGGCTACGAGGACTGGGAGCTTTCCAGCCATCTGCAGGATGCCTACCAGCGCATTCACCCGGATGACCTGCCTTATGTGCAGGAGACCATTCGCCAGCATTTCGCCTCACGTTCCGATACTTACCAGGTCGAGCACCGCATCCGCTGCCGCTATGGCAGCTACAAATGGATCAGCAGCCGCGGCAAGGTGGTGGCACGCGATGCCGAGGGCAATGCGCTGCGCATGATCGGCACCACCACCGACATCACCGAGGTGCGGCGACTGACCGAGAAGCTGGCCAAGAGCAGCCGCATGCTCGATTACCTGACCAGTGAAATTCCCGGCATGGTGTTCCAGTTCCGCGTGCCCCCGGGCGAGCGGGGTTACTTTACCTACGTCAGCGAAGGCGCGCGCGAAACCTACGGGCTCACCCCCCAGCAGTTGCTGGAAACACCCGTCATCATCGATACCGTCATTCATCCTGAAGACATGCCGCTCTATGAAGCGGCGCGCCAGGCGGTGCTGGCCGGTGCTTCGCACTGGATGCTGGAGTTCCGCGTGATCACCCCCGGCAACGGCGTGCGCTGGCTGCGCGGCCAGGCACGGCCGCGCCGGCTGGAGGATGGCACGACGCTGTGGCATGGCTTCATCAGCGACATCAGCGAAAGCAAGGCCTTCGAACTGGAACTGCAGGAATTCGCCCTCACGGATTACCTCACCCAGCTGCCCAACCGCCGTTTCTTCATGCAACGCCTGCAGGACGAGTACAACCGCCTCCAGCGCGGCGTGCTCGACACGGCCGCGGTACTGATGTGCGATCTGGATCATTTCAAGCGCATCAACGACAGTCTCGGTCACGCCGTCGGCGACCAGGTCCTGAAGCATTTTGCGCAAGTGCTCAGGAGCCAGCTGCGCAAGACCGACACCGCCGGACGGCTGGGGGGAGAGGAGTTCGCGGTGATCCTGGCCGGCGCCAATCTCCACGCCGCGGCCGAATTCGCCATGCGCCTGCAGGCCAGCTTTGCCAGCCAGCCGATGCTGCATGAGGGCAGGGAAGTGGAGGTGACGCTGTCGATCGGCATCGCCCTCATGCAGGGCGATTGCGCCGGCCAGGAGCAGGTCCTGCGTGCCAGCGACGATGCCCTTTATCGCGCCAAGGAAAAAGGGCGCAACCGTTTCGAGTTTGCGCCCTTTGCCTGTCCCTGATGCGGTTGCCGCAGGCGGGCCGGATAGCCGCCCGCGGCAATGTACGATCAGCGTTTCTCGTACTGGCTTTTGCCGAACAGCAATTCCTTGGCCTTGTCATCGTGCAGCGGCTTGCGCTTGTCGGCCAGCACGGTCACGCCGCGCTGCACCGCCGGACGTGCGCTGATGGCATCGAACCAGCGCTGGACGTTGGGGAAGTCCGCCAGATCGATGCCCTGGTTCTTGTGCGAACGGGTCCACGGGAAGCAGGCGATATCGGCGATGGTGTAGTTCTCGCCAGCCAGGTAGGCATGCTGGCCGAGCTGCTTGTCCATCACCTGGTACAGGCGGCGCGCTTCGTTGCTGTAGCGGTTCACGGCGTATTCGATCTGCTCCGGCGCATACAGGCGGAAGTGGTGCGCCTGGCCCAGCATCGGACCGAGACCACCCATCTGGAACATCACCCATTGCAGCACTTCATACTTCTCGCGCACGGTCTCGCCGAGGAAGCGCCCGGTTTTGCCAGCCAGGTAGATCAGGATGGCGCCGGACTCGAACAGCGAGATCGGCGCACCGTCCGGACCATCGGGATCGACGATGGCGGGGATCTTGTTGTTGGGTGAAATCTTCAGGAATTCGGGCGTGAACTGGTCACCGGCACCGATATCGATGGCATGCGCGGTGTAGGGCAGTCCACATTCTTCCAGCATGATGTGAACCTTGTGGCCGTTGGGCGTGGCCCAGCTGTAGACGTCGATCATGGCGTTCCTTTTTTGCGTGTCGTGTTGAGGGGGGAGGTCACGTTACGGAAAATATCTGTACACAATGTGTGCGGCAGTCCTCTTACAACTTGGCCAGCCGGTCCAGCGCGAGTTGCAGCGTCTCGTCCTTCTTGGCGAAGCAGAAGCGCACGATGCCCGATTCCTTGGGCGTGTTGTAGAAGGCCGACACCGGAATGGCGGCCACGCCGATCTCGCTGGTGAGCCACTTGCAGAAGTCGCCTTCGGACTGGTCCGAGATGGCGTCGTACTTCACGCACTGGAAATAGGTGCCTTGCGAGGGCAGCAGCTCGAAACGGGTGTTGGCCAGTCCTGTGCGGAAAAGGTCACGCTTCCTCTGGTAAAACGCGGGCAAATCCAGGTACGGTGCCGGGTTCTTCATATACTCGGCCAAGCCATACTGCACCGGCGTGTTGACGGTAAAGACGTTGAACTGGTGCACCTTGCGGAATTCGGCAGTCAGCGCAGCGGGGGCCGCCACATAGCCGACCTTCCAGCCGGTGACGTGATAGGTCTTGCCGAAGCTGGAATTGATGAAGCTGCGCTCAGCCAGCTCCGGATGGCGCGCCAGCGATTCATGCGGCTGGCCATCGAAGACCATGTGCTCATAGACTTCGTCGGAGAGGATCAAGATATCGGTGCCGCGCACGATGCCGGCCAGCGCGGCCACGTCGGATGCGCGCATGACGCTGCCGGTCGGGTTGTGCGGGGTGTTGACCATGATCATGCGGGTCTTGGGCGTGACCGCTGCGCGGACCTTGTCCCAGGGGATGCTGTAACCCGCGGCGCCCACTTCCATCTGCACGAACACCGGTACGCCACCGGCCAGCTCGATGGCCGGCACGTAGCAGTCATAGACCGGCTCGATCACGATCACTTCGTCGCCCGGATGCACCGCGCACAGTACCGAGGTCAGGATGCCCTGGGTGGCACCGGCCGTCACCGTGATCTCGGAGACCGGATCATAGCGATGGCCGTAGAGCCGCTCCACCTTGTCGGCAATGGCTTCGCGCAGCGGCAGCACGCCGGCCATGGGCGGGTACTGGTTCAGGCCGTCCTGCATGGCGCGGGTGACCGCATCCACCAGGGCCGGGTCGCAATGGAAATCGGGGAAGCCCTGTCCCAGGTTGACCGCGCCTTTTTCGCTGGCCAATGCAGACATGACGGTGAAGATGGTAGTGCCCACCTTGGGCAGCTTGGTGACGATGTTGGGGGTGCTCATTGCAGCGGGCTCGTTCTTGTGATGATCGCAAGCCCGCTATTCTAGCCGCATTCGCGGCGGCCTTCAGATGGCCGCATCAAGGAAGGCATCGGCGCGCCAGAGCTGGGGCGGCACGATGGCAAACAGGCCGCGCTTGACGGTGCGCTTGCCGAGCTTCAGGACCGCCTTGTCCTTGCTCACCAGCACGTGGGCCTGGCATTGCAGCGCCAGTTCGAGGAATTTCTGGTCGTCGCGATCGGTGCAGACGGGCAAGCCGAACGTATTGACCTGAGCCAGCGGCAGACACCGCAGCAGGCGGTCGAATTCAGCGCAGATCGCGGGTTTGGTCTCGGGGGTGACCGGCAGATGCGGATAATCCAGTACTGCCAGCCACTCGCTGCGGCAGTCCTCGCGGGTGTAAGCCTCTACGGTCCCTTGTTCCAGCGCGGCCTGCAGCGCCGCCCAGCGTGGATCGCGGAAGACGAACAGGTCCAGGCAGACATTGGTGTCCAGCACCACCCGCTGACGGCCGGCGGGGACGTCAGCGGGTGTGCCGGAGGGAAAGGACGGTGCAGGGGAGAGAGAAGGTGTTGCCTGGATGCTCATTGAATTGAAAACTAGTTGTCGATGCCACGTTGTCCGGGTAGCGGCGCTTCCTGCTTGCCGAAGAGCTCGCCACCGACTTCGAGCGCATCATACCCCTGATCGGTGACGCGCCAGAAATTGTGCATGTCGACCGCCGCCAGTCCGCGGTCATAGAGCAGGCGCAGATGATGCAGGATCACCTCCGGGGCCACCTGGCCGGGCAGGGCACTCTGGATCTTTTCCACGTCGCCGTAGAGGGTGCCGAAGGATGCCAGTTGCTTCAGGATTTCGCCCATGAGGGCTTTGTCGCGTTTCATGATGTCCTCCTTGCCGATGGCCGGCGGGATCAGGCGGGCAGCCTGTGCAATTCGTCTTGCTCGTTCACCATGGACAGCGAAATGCCGGCAAAGTGCCGACAGACTGCCCCTGCAAGAGCACCAGTTGACTGCAACAGTGCGCTCCTGACAGCTTGCATGCTGCCAGTCTTGTTGATTAACGGCAAGTCCGCTGTCCAACTTGAACAGTTGCCCATCCCCGGGCCGGCTTCAGAATTGTTCCCAGTCCCCCTCGTCCGCAGACGAGGCCTTGGCCGCCTTGCCGGCCTTGGGTGCAGGGGCGGGCGGCAGTGCTGGTGCCGCTGCGGTGGTGCGGACGGCCGGCTTGGGTTGCGGCCGGGCCTGCGGTTTGGGCGACAGTGCGGCAGACCGCGCAGCCACCGGGGCCGCCTGCGCGGCGGCATGGACGCGCTCCAGTTTGAACACGCTTACCAGTTCCGACAGCCTGCCCGCCTGGTCCTGCAGCGAGCCGGCCGCTGCGGCGGCCTGTTCCACCAGCGCGGCGTTCTGCTGGGTCACCTCATCCATCTGGGTGATGGCCAGGTTGACCTGCTCGATGCCATTGCTTTGCTCGGAACTGGCGGCGGTGATCTCGCTGACGATGTCGGTGACGCGGCGCACGCTGGCGACCACTTCGGTCATGGTGCTGCCGGCTTGCTCCACCAGGCGGCTGCCGGTATCGACCTTGGCCACGGAATCATCGATGAGGGTCTTGATCTCCTTGGCGGCCGCCGCCGAGCGCTGCGCCAGCGAGCGCACTTCGGAAGCCACGACCGCGAATCCGCGGCCCTGCTCGCCCGCGCGGGCCGCTTCCACGGCGGCGTTCAGCGCGAGGATGTTGGTCTGGAAGGCAATGCCGTCGATGACGCTGATGATGTCCACGATCTTGCGCGACGAGGCATTGATCGCTCCCATGGTATCGACTACCTGCGACACCACGCTGCCCCCTTGGGTCGCCACGTCGGAAGCCGAATGCGCCAGCTGGTTGGCCTGGCGGGCATTATCGGCATTCTGCTTGACGGTGGAGGTGATCTCTTCCATGGCCGAGGCGGTTTCCTCCAGGGAGCTGGCCTGCTGCTCGGTACGGCTGGAGAGGTCGAGGTTGCCGCTGGCGATTTCGCGGGAAGCGGTATTGATGGTGTCTGTTCCTTCACGAACCTGCGTCACGATACGCAGCAGGCTGTCGTTCATGGCCTTCAGCGAGCCCATCAGGCGGCCGGTTTCGTCACGTCCGGCCGGCTGGATATGTACCGTCAGGTCGCCTTCGGCCACCCGCTCGGCCACGTGCATGGCTTCCTGCAAGGGGCGCGAGACGATCCGGGCCACCCAGGTCGCCAACAGCAGGCCCAAGCCGATGCAGGCGGCCAGCAGTACGCCGATCAGCAGGCGGGAATTTTCATAGCGGACCTGCGCCTCTTGGTCGGTCTTCTGGCTGGCGTCGATATTGATGGCCACGGCTTTGTCCATGTTGTCGAACAAGCGCAGGTAGACCGGCGTGATCTGTTTCATCAGCAGTTCGCGCGCCTGATCGATCTGTTGCCCGCGGACCAGTTTGGCCAGGTCCTGATGCTGTTTGGTGAAGACTGCCAGATCGCTCTTGATGGCCGTGAAATAGGTACGTTCGTCGGGCATGTTGACCAGCGGCTCGTACTTGTCGAGCGCCTTGTTGAGCCCGGCCAGCATGTCGCCGATGACCTTTTCATTGGCTTCCACGTTGGCCTCGTTGCCGGGCAGCAGGTGCTGCAGTTGCACGGTGCGAATGCGGGCCAGTGCCACCTTGGCTTCCAGCGGATAGCGCACGCTGGGCAGGGAATTGGTCGCAATCTCGGTGGACGCATCGTTGACGCGCGAGAGTTGCACGATGGAAAACACCCCCAGCACGCCGGTCAGCAGCAGGATGGTGGCGAAGGTCAGGAGCAGCTTGCGGGCGATGCGCAGATCGTAGAACCAGTTCATGGCGTTTCCTTGGCGTGGGATCAGATGGGATGCGGCGCGGCAATGCAGGCGGGGGCTCGGGCGATGGATGGCGGGCAGAAGCGGATTGCCATTTACGTCCAATGCTTCAGTGTAGGAGCCGGGTGCCAGGGATCAAAGCCCCAACAGCCGGGCTTTTGTTGTCCAAATTTTCATATCGGCTCCAAACCACGCTACCGCACGCAAGCGCCGCGCTTTGGGTATCATGGCGGCCACCTTGTCCCAACCTGATCATTGGATGAACGCCTCATGCTGATTGTTTTGTCTCCCGCCAAATCGCTGGACTACGACACACCGCCCACCACGGACCTCCACACCACACCGGCCTTCGTGCCGCGCTCGGCGGAACTGATCGAGGTCCTCAAGACCAAGTCGCCGGCCGAGATCGGCAGCCTCATGGGCATCTCCGACCAGTTGTCGGTGCTCAACGTGAACCGCTATGCCAGCTGGTCGCGCAAATTCACCACCAAGAACGCCAAACAGGCGGTGCTGGCCTTCAACGGCGATGTCTACGAGGGGCTGGATGCGGGCTCGCTCAAGGCCAAGCAGCTCGACTACCTGCAGAACCACGTGCGCATCCTGTCGGGCCTGTACGGCATGCTGCGTCCGCTGGACCTGATGCAGCCGTATCGCCTGGAGATGGGCACCAAGCTGGCCAATCCGGGCGGCAAGGATCTCTATGCCTTCTGGGGCAACGAGATCACCGAAGCGCTCAATGACGAACTGGCGGCACAGAAGACGCCGGTGCTGGTGAACCTGGCTTCGGAGGAATACTTCAAGGTGGTCAAGCCCAAGCTGCTCAAGGCGCAGGTGATCTCGCCCGTGTTCGAGGACTGGAAGGGCGGCAAGTACAAGATCATTTCCTTCTACGCCAAGCGGGCGCGCGGCCTGATGGCGCGCTATGCGGCCGAGAAGAACATCAGCCAGCCGGAAAAGCTGAAGGCCTTCGACGTCGAAGGCTATGCCTTCGCGCCGGAAGCCTCCAGCGAGAGCAGCTGGGTGTTCCGCCGCAAGCTGGAAGGCTGAGCGGCACGCGGCGGTGCCGGAGCGGAGCTGCGCGCTTGAGCGCAGCGGCTGGGCAGATCAGGCCTCGGGCGGAGTGGTCGCAGTCTGCGATCGGGCCGTCTCCCGCGCCACCAGTTGCCAGCTGCGCTGAGCGCCGAAGCCCAGGAAGAGCATGAAACTGAGGTACATCAGCAGGAAGCTCCAGAAGATTGCATCGACCTGGGAGGCCGCTGCCGTGCCGTAGCAGGCACCCGCGCAGCGAGCGGGCGGGGAAATCATGCCGATCAGGTACAGGCCGACGAAGGTGGTGGAGATGCTGCCCAGGATGCTTGCCGTCAACAGCCCCGCCGCACGCTTGAGCGTGAAGATACGGTCTTGGGTGCGTTGATGGATGTGCTTCATGCGATTGACGAAGAAGCCGATGACGGCCAGCGGCGGCAGCGCCAGGCCGGCCGCGACGGCAGTGAGAAGTCCGTTGCTCATGGTGTTGTTTTTTCTGATCTTCTGTTGAAGGGGCCGGGACACGGTCTCACGCTGCCCTGTCTGGCGAGCGACCTGCGCGCAATTCGCCGGGGCAGGCGATCGGCAAGATAGACCGCCCGCCCGAAGCCGCGTTCACTTCACTCCAAACGAAAATGCCGCCCGGTTCATCACCGGGCGGCATTTTTTCATCAGCACACGATCGTCAGACCTGCGTGGCAATGGCTTCCATTACCAGACCTTCCACCACGGCTTGGCCTTCTGCTTGGGACCGCCGTTGTACCAAGGGCTGTTGGGGTAGGTGGCCTGGATGATGCGTTCGGTATCTTCCTTCAGCTTGGTCTGGCCCAGGGCTTCATAGGAGCGCATCAGGATGAACAGCGCCTCTTCATTGGCCGGGGAGTCCGGATATTGCTTGATGGCCGCTTGCGCACGGTTGGCGGCCGACACGTAGGCACCACGGCGGAAGTAGTAGTTGGCCACGTGGACGTCGTACTGGGACATGGCATTGACCAGGTATTTCATGCGGGCAATGGCGTCCGGGGTGTACTTGCTTTCCGGGAAACGTTCGGCCAGCAGCTTGAACGAATCGAAGGCGTCACGCATGGCCTTGGGATCGCGCTCGGTGTTGTCCTGGTCGGTGAAGGTGTCGAAGATGCTGGTGCGATCATTGAAGTTGATCAGGCCACGCAGGTAATACATGTAGTCGACATTGGGGTGGTTCGGGTGCAGCTTGATGAAGCGGTCCACCGCCGCCAGGCCTTGTGCCTGCTCGTTCTGGCGGTAGTAGGCGTAGGCGATGTCCATCTGCGCCTGCTGGGCGTAGGTGCCGAACGGGTAGCGCGATTCCAGCTTCTCGAAATACTTGATGGCCTTGTCGTAGCCGCCGGCATTCAGTTCATCCTTGGCTTCCGAGTATAATTTCGAGGCAGACCAGCCGACCGTCTCGTCTTTTTGTTCCGGCAAGAGGCCGCAGGCGGTGAGCGAGAGGGCAAAACCGATGATGAAGAACTTCAATAAGATTTTGTGCATGACTCTTGTGTGCTTGTCTGGGACTATCAGTTGTGCATGGCGCTGAGCGCCTACCCGAGCCGGCTGCATCGATACCCGAAATACAATCAACCCGATCCGGCGATTATAGCTGATGTCACGTAAGAAACCCCTTCCGATTACAAATGGCGATGAGCCTGTAAAGACCGACCTCCCGCTGGAGGACGATTTCGATGACGGCGAGCAAGCCGGCGACGAAAGCGTCTCCGGCCTGGAGCCCCTGAGTTTCCGCCTGGATGACGAGGTCATCGGCCAGCGGCTGGACAAGGTTCTGTCCGGCCTCATGCCCGAATTCTCGCGCAGCCGCATCCAGCAATGGATCGAAGACGGCCACGTCACCGTCGACGGCGCGCCCGCCAAGGGCAAGATGACCATGCTGGGCGACGAGCTGGTGGAGGTGGCACCGCAATCGGTGCCGGCCGACCAGCCCTATGCCCCTGAAGCCATGGCGCTGGACATCCTGCACGAGGACAAGTCCATCATCATCCTCAACAAGCCTGCCGGCCTAGTGGTGCATCCGGCGGCCGGCAACTGGAGCGGCACGCTGCTCAACGGCCTGTTGCATCATTGCCCGGGCCTGGCCAACGTGCCGCGCGCCGGTATCGTGCACCGGCTGGACAAGGAAACCAGCGGCCTGATGGTGGTGGCCAAGACCCTGGCCGCGCAGACCGACCTGGTGCGCCAGTTGCAGGCACGCAGCATGAAGCGCCAGTATCTGGCCCTGGTGTGGGGGCTGCCGCAGCTCTCCGGCACCATCAACGCGCCGATGGCACGCCATCCGCGCGACCGCATCAAGATGGCCGTGTCGCAAAGCATGCGCGCCAAGCCGGCGGTGACCCATTACCGGCGCCTGGCCACCGGCGAGATCGACCGCAAGCCGGTCAGCCTGGTGCATTGCCGCCTGGAAACCGGCCGTACCCACCAGATCCGCGTGCACCTGCAGTCGCTGGGTTTCGCGCTGGTGGGCGATGCACTCTATGGCAAGCAGCACCTGGCCTCGGTCTTCCCGCGCCAGGCCCTGCTGGCCGGGCGCCTGGGCCTGGTGCATCCGACTTCGGGCAAGTTCCGCCAGTGGGCCGCGCCCTTGCCGGCGGATATCGAAGCCCTGCTCAAGAGCGCCAACATCGATCCGGCCCTGGCGGTGATCCCCGAGATGAGCGAGGAAGCCGATCCGGTCCTGGGCGACTATGACGAAGACGATGACGACTATTGAGCGAGCCCGTCCATGGAATTGCTGATCCCCGACTGGGCTGCGCCTGCCAACATCGGTGCCCTGACCACGCTGCGTGCAGGCGGCTTCAGTCCCGCGCCGTATGGCGACGGCCAGGGCGGGGGCGGCCTGAACCTGGGCACGCATGTTGACGATGACCCGGCGCTGGTAGCGCGCAATCGTGCGCTGCTGCGCCGTTTGTTGCCGTCCGAACCGGCCTGGCTGACGCAGGTGCATGGCGTCGCCGTACTGGACGCCGCCGCGTTGCCCGATCAGCCCACGGCAGATGCCTGCATCAGCAGCACGCCCGGCGCGGTGTGCGTCATGATGACGGCCGATTGCCTGCCGGTGCTGTTCTGCGACCGCGCCGGCACGGTGGTCGGCGCGGCCCATGCGGGTTGGCGCGGACTGGCCGGCGGCGTGCTCGAAGCCACCGTGGCCGCCATGCGCGCGCGCGGCGCGCAGGACATCATCGCCTGGCTGGGGCCGGCCATCGGGCCGGAACAGTTCGAGGTCGGTGCCGAAGTGCGCGAGGCCTTCATTACGCAGCAGACAGCAGCGCAACATGCCTTCCGCGCTTATCCGGGCCGTCCCGGCAAGTACCTGGCCGACATCTATCAGCTGGCCCGCAAGCGGCTGGCCAGCATGGATGTGCATGATGTCAGCGGTGGCGGTCTGTGTACCGTGAGCGATCCACGTTTCTATTCCTATCGGCGTGACAAGACCACCGGGCGCATGGGCTCGCTGGTCTGGCTCAAATGACGATGGCGGCTCTGCGGAGCCGCCATTTTTCTTGATGCCTCACGGGTGGCGCTGCAAGGCATGGATCAGTTCGCGCGTAGGTCCCGGCAAGCCCTCCAATCCGCGCACGCAGATGAGCAGCTGGCGGCGGCTCCAGCCGTCGGTGAGCGGGATGGCGCGAATGTCCATGTGTGCCGCACAGTCCTGGGCCGCCGTCGCGGGAATCACGGCCACGCCGACCTGATGCTCCACCATGCGGCAGATGCCGTCGAAGCTGCGCAGCCGCACGCGGTATTGCAGACGCCGCCCGGCACGCGTGGCATGGCCGGAGAGATGCTGCTGCAGGGCGCTGTCGCCTGACAGCCCGACGAAATCCTCTCCCAGCAATTCGCTGAAGGCCAGTGACTTGCGGCGCGCCAGCGCATGCTTCTTCGATAGCACCGCCACCAGATGATCCTGGCGGAAGGGATAGGTCTGCAGCGGCCCGCTGTCGGTGGAGTCGGCGATGATGCCGACATCGGCCACCCCATCGACCACCGCTTGCACCACTTCATAGCTCAGTTTTTCTTCCAGTTCGATATCGGTGTGCGGATGGCGCGCGAGGAAGCGCGCCAGCACCTCCGGCAGGAACTCGGTCATGGCCGAGGTATTGCACAGCAGGCGGATATGGCCTTTCAGGCCTTGCGCATACTGGCCCAGTTCATCGCGCAATTGTTCCATCTGCTGCGCCATCATGCGCGCGTGGTGGGCCAGCGCGCGGCCGGCATCGGTGGTCTGGACGCCGCGCCGGCCGCGCTCCAGCAAGGCGGTGCCCAGAGCATCTTCCATGTTGCGGATGCGCGCGCTGGCCGAGGCCAGCGCCATGTGGGCACGTTCGGCCCCGCCAGTGATGCTGCCGCTTTCCACGATGTGCAGGAAAAGACGCAGGTCGGAGAGTTCAAAGCGATGGCTCATCGGCGTACGGGGCCCGGGAAGGAGAGGTAGCGAGATATTGTGCCTTCGGCCAGGCCGAAGGCTGGCTAAGTGTATTCCACATTTCCAGCGCGGGCGAGGACTGGCAGACTGGGAATCCCTGATCTTCCGCTGCCTGCCATTCCCGGCCATTTTCCTGTCATGCCCAGCCTGCTTTCCCTCGTCGACATGAATGCCACCATGCTTGCCATGAGCCTGGCGGTATTCCTGCTGGCCGGTTTCGTCAAGGGCGTGATCGGTCTGGGCTTGCCGACGGTGGCGGTCGGATTGCTGAGCCTGGTAATGCCACCGGTACAGGCGGCGGCCTTGCTGATCCTGCCGTCGATGGTCACCAATGGCTGGCAGCTGGCCACCGGGGGCGCGTTCCTGGTGCTGGCAAAGCGCCTGTGGACGCTGCTCGCCGGCGTAGTGACCGGCACGCTGGCCGGTGCCGGCTTCATGCGCGGCGATGGTGGGCGGCATGCCATCGTGGTGCTGGGCGTAGCACTGATGCTGTACGCGCTGGCCGGTCTGGCGGCGTGGACGCCCACGGTGCTGCCGCAGCGGGAACGCTGGTGGTCGCCCGTGATCGGTCTGGCCACCGGCTTGGTCACGGCGGCCACCGGCGTGTTCGTGATTCCGGTCGTGCCCTATTTGCAGGCGCTGGGTTTGCCGCGTGACCAGTTGATTCAGGCGCTGGGCTTGTCCTTTACGGTCTCCACGCTGGCCCTGGCCGTCAACCTCGGGCAGGGCGGAGCCTTCAGTGCAGGCGTAGGCTGGGCCTCGCTGATCGTGCTGGTGCCAGCCTTGTTGGGCATGGCCATCGGTACCCGCGTGCGGACCTGGGTGCGTCCCGCTACCTTCCGTCGCTGCTTCTTCATCGGCTTGCTGCTGCTGGGAGTGCACCTGGCCTGGCATTTGTTCGATCTGACGGGAGCAGCGCGATGAGCCTCGGCACCCTCCGTCCCTGCGGCTGGCAGATCGAAGGCCCCAAGCAACGCCAGGCCAACGAGGTCCATGTCTATGCCTGGCTCGATGGCAGCATGATCGCCATGCTTGATTGTGAGTTACGTGACAGTGGCGGGCTGAAGTTACGGATGGCCTATGTCTCGCCCCCCTGGCGCGGATCGGCCGTCTTGCGCGACATGCTTGCCGTACTGAAACCCCGCTATCGCCAGATTGCCCTGCGGCGGGTGGCGCGGCACTGAGGGGATGGTGGACGTTTTGCTGAGTTTTGTTGAACGCTCCCCCGGCATGATGCAGTGCGCAAACCGGCGCGCTGTGCGGGCTGCCGACTCACGATGATGGTGCGCGATGATCCCGTTTTCTAAGTTTTTGGAAGAGCCCCTGGATGCGCGTCGGGTCATGCAGCGGGATCGCGCGGAGCCTCGTCCTTGATGACAGACTCGCGTTTAACGGAACTGTCATCTTTGATTTCTTCCTTGCGCTCGGCTGTCAATTTCTTCATCTTTTGACGATTCCGCTTGCGTTGCGGCGTACCCATCAGGTATAAAACGATGGTCAGGGGAATTATCCCGTACAGCAGGAAAGTGGCGACGCCAGCGACCGCCGACTGTTCGGTGATCGACATCATGAAGACGACGTAGAGCCATGCGATAGCGACGATGACCATGGTGAAATGCGCGTCGAGACAAACCGTAACGATACGCGAAAATTGCAGATCCGAGCATGAACAAGCAGAATCCGCAGCAACCTTCTCCCGATGTATCCGCGTGGCTGGCACAGATGTCCGATCCGAAGTTCTGGACCTCGCTGCAGTCCCAATTCCAATCCCAGTTCGAGCAATTCAAGTCGCATTTGCCGCCCATGCCCGCGATGGCGGGGATGCCGCAGATGCCGGGCTTCCCCGGCGGCGCCATGCCACCCGGTGCGGGACAGATCGATCCAACGGTTCTGCTCAAGCAGCTCGGCGAGCACGGCGCGACGCTCGATCCCGCCGATCTGGTCCGCTTGCAGCAGGACTACACCCGCGAATTCGGCGAGCTGTGGCAATCCGTGCTGGCTGCGAAGCCGCCCGCCATCACTGATCGCCGTCTTTCCGCGCCGGCCTGGCAGGAACATCCTTACTTCGCGTTCCAGGCGGCTGCCTATCAATTGAATTCGCGCTTCCTGCTGGCGCTCGCCGATGCGGTCAAGGGCACCGAGAAGGTGCGTCACAAACTGCGTTTTGCGGTGCAGCAGATGATCGATGCGATGTCGCCTGCGAACTTCCTCGCCACCAACCCGGTGGCCCAGCAGAAGATCCTGGAAACGCGCGGCGAGAGCCTGACGCAAGGCATCGCCCAGTTGCTGGCCGACCTGCAGAAGGGCCATATCTCGCAGACCGATGAGACCGCCTTCGAAGTGGGTCGCGACGTCGGGGCCAGCGCCGGTTCGGTGATCTTCGAGAACGAACTGTTCCAGTTGATCCAATACGCGCCGCTGACCAAGACCGTGCACGCGGTACCGCTGCTGATCGTCCCGCCCTGCATCAACAAGTTCTACATCCTCGACCTGCAGCCGCAGAATTCGCTGGTGCGCTATACGGTAGAGCAAGGTCACACGGTGTTCCTGATTTCCTGGCGCAATGCCGATGCCGCCGTCGAGACCGCCACCTGGGAAAACTACGTGGACGACGCCGTGGTGCGCGCCATCCACATCGTCCAGGAAATCAGCAAGCAGCCGCAGATCAATGCCCTCGGCTTCTGCGTCGGCGGCACCATCCTGTCCTGCGCGCTGGCGCTGCTGGCTGCGCGTGGTGAAGATCCGGTCGCCAGCCTGACATTGCTGACGACCTTCCTCGATTTCTCCGATACCGGTGCCATCGATGTCTACATCGACGACATGCAGCTGGCCCTTCGCGAGCAGATGATTGGCAAGCGCGGCCTGATGGCCGGTCGCGATTTCGCCAGCGCCTTCTCCAGCCTGCGTCCCAACGACCTGCTGTGGAACTACGTCGAATCGAATTACCTGAAGGGTGAGAAGCCCAGTGCCTTCGACCTGCTGTACTGGAATGCAGACAGCACCAACCTGCCGGGTCCGATGTTCTGCTACTACCTGCGGCACATGTACCTGGAAAATGCGCTCAAGGAGCCGGGCCGCCTGACGGTGGGCGGCGAGAAGATCGACCTGCGCAAGATCAGCGCGCCGGCCTTCATCTACGCCTCGCGCGATGACCACATCGTGCCCTGGAAATCGGCCTACGCCTCGCTGGACCTGATCAATGCCGGCAAGCGCAGCAACAACCGCTTCGTGTTGGGCGCCTCGGGCCACATTGCCGGGGTCATCAATCCGGCGTCCAAGAACAAGCGCAATTACTGGGTCAACGACAAGGCCAAGGCCGGCAGCGATGCCGATGCCTGGATGGCCGGCGCGACCGAGCATCCCGGCAGCTGGTGGGGCGAGTGGGCGGCGTTCCTGGCCAAGCAGGGCGGGCGCAAGGTGGCCGCACCCAAGGCGCCGGGTTCGACGCGCTACAAGGCCATCGAACCGGCACCGGGCCGCTATGTGAAGGCCAAGGCTGACCAGCTGGTGGGCTGACGTGAATCTGCCAGCCGGCCAGGAAGGTCCACAGAAGCCGGCGGCATTGATGAAAAGAGGGCGATGACCCGAACGGGCTCGCCGACAGAGAGAGACGGCCGGCAGCGCATCCGCGGCGCAGCAGGGCCTGACAAGACAGAGGAGCGTTCTTCGTACGGAGGACTTCCACCAATGCGGCGCACAGCAGACGCGAAAGAGGGGGGCAGGGCTTACCCCAATAAATCACCATCCCTATAGGAGGCAACATAATGAGCAAGCGTATCGCATATGTGACCGGCGGCATGGGCGGCATCGGAACCGCCATCTGCACCCGTCTGTGCAAGGACGGCTACACCGTGGTGGCCGGCTGCGGCCCCAATTCCGCCCGCAAGGACACCTGGCTGGCGACCATGCGTGGCCACGGCTATGACATCCACGCATCCGAAGGCAACGTCTCGGACTGGGAGTCCACCAAGGCCGCCTTCGAGAAGGTGCGCGCCGAGATCGGCGAAGTGGACGTGCTGGTCAACAACGCCGGCATCACCCGCGACGGCCAGTTCCGCAAGATGAGCAAGGGTGACTGGGACGCCGTCATCGACACCAACCTGAACTCGCTGTTCAACGTGACCAAGCAGGTCATTGAGGGCATGTGCGAGCGTGGTTTCGGCCGCATCATCAACATCTCCTCGGTCAACGGCCAGAAGGGGCAGTTCGGCCAGACCAACTACTCCACCGCCAAGGCCGGTATCCACGGCTTCACCATGGCGCTGGCGCAGGAAGTGGCGACCAAGGGCGTGACCGTCAACACCGTCTCGCCGGGCTACATCGGTACCGACATGGTGCGCGCCATCCGTCCGGAAGTGCTGGAGAAGATCGTCTCCGGCATCCCCGTCAAGCGCCTGGGCGAGCCGGAGGAAATCGCCTCCATCGTCGCCTGGATCGCTTCGGCTGAAGGCGGTTACGCCACCGGTTCGGACTTCTCGCTCAACGGCGGCCTGTACATGGGCTGATGCCGTCCTCGACGGCCACGCACGCGGCAATGCCGCAAGCGTGGCCGTTTTTACGTGTGCCGCAGGCTGGGATTTTGTCAGCCTGGCACGTCGGGGCTCCCCTTTTGCCGCTCTTCACCCCTATAATGGCTTGCGTTGCTGCCCTGCAAAACGCAGGTGGCATACAGCAGAAGAGTGAAGAAGCAAGGAGAGGACAGCGCAATGTCCCGGACGCCCGCGGGTGAGGACTGCATCGAAGCCTCCCGCACCGCTGCAAACCAAGGCCGGCAAGACGGCTGCAATGAGAGAGAGACTGGACTTCAGATGACTACTGCAAAAAATTCGGCAGATCGCTTGATCAAGAAATACCCCAACCGCCGTCTTTACGATACCCAGACCAGTTCCTACATCACGCTGACCGACGTCAAGCAACTGGTGCTGGACAATGAAGAATTCACCGTGGTCGACGCCAAGAGCGGCGATGACCTGACCCGCAGCATCCTGCTGCAGATCATTCTGGAAGAAGAGTCGCACGGTGTGCCGATGTTCTCCAGTGGCGCGCTGTCGCAGATCATCCGCTACTACGGCCATGCCATGCAGGGCATGATGGGCAACTACCTGGAAAAGAACATCCAGACCTTCATCGACATCCAGAACAAGCTGGCCGAAAATTCCAAGGGCTTCTACGAAGGCAAGCCCTTCAGCCCCGAGATGTGGACCCAGTTCATGAACGTGCAAGGTCCGATGATGCAGGGCATGATGAGCAACTACATCGAGCAGAGCAAGAACCTGTTCATCCAGATGCAGGAGCAGATGCAGAGCCAGACCAAGAACATGTTCGGCACCTTCCCCTTTGGCGCGCCCGGCACGCCGCCGGATCAGAAGAAGTAAGCGGCCTCCCGGCCCCTTCAGCAAACGGCCCCGCGCGGGCCGTTTTGCTTTTGTGGCGTCGTCGCCCGTCCGGACCAGCCAAAATCGGGCGCAAACGGGCGGACGTTGTACAATAGCGCCCTGATTTTTAAAGCATTTTTCGCTGTTTCCCGTATTTTCGGCCGTTTGCGGCCCGTCTCACTGAGCCTTCTGCCATGTCCAACCCGTCTTCTCCCGCCACCCCGGCCCTGCCCAAGGTCGGCTTCGTCTCTCTCGGCTGCCCCAAGGCACTGGTCGATTCCGAACAGATCCTGACCCAGCTGCGTGCCGAAGGCTACGATACCGCCAAGTCCTACGACGGTGCCGACCTGGTGATCGTCAATACTTGCGGCTTCATCGATGCCGCCGTGCAGGAGTCGCTGGACGCCATCGGCGAAGCCCTGAACGAAAACGGCAAGGTCATCGTCACCGGCTGCCTGGGTGCCAAGAAGGATGCCGACGGCGACGACATCATCCAGAAGATCCACCCCAAGGTCCTCGAAGTGACCGGCCCGCATGCCGTGGGCGAGGTCATGCAGGCGGTGCACAAGCACCTGCCCAAGCCGCATGCGCCCTTCATCGACCTGGTGCCGCCGCAGGGCGTCAAGCTGACCCCCAAGCATTTTGCCTATCTGAAGATTTCGGAAGGCTGCAACCATCGTTGCAGCTTCTGCATCATCCCCTCCATGCGCGGCGACCTGGTCTCGCGTCCCATCGCCGATGTCATGCTGGAAGCCGAGAACCTCTTCAAGGCCGGTGTGAAGGAATTGCTGGTGATCTCCCAGGACACCAGCGCCTATGGCGTGGATGTGAAGTTCCGTACCGGTTTCTGGAACGGCAAGCCGATCAAGACCCACATGACCCAGCTGGTCGGTGCCCTGGGCGAACTGGCCCAGCAGTACGGCGCCTGGGTACGCCTGCACTATGTGTATCCGTACCCGCACGTGGACCAGATCATCCCGCTGATGGCCGAAGGCAAGATCCTGCCCTACCTGGACGTGCCGCTGCAGCATGCCCACCCGGACGTGCTCAAGCGCATGAAGCGCCCCGCCAATGGCGAGAAGAACATCGAGCGCATCCAGGCCTGGCGCGCCCTGTGCCCGGATATCACGATCCGCTCCACCTTCATCGCCGGCTTCCCCGGCGAGACCGAGGCCGAGTTCGAGTATCTGCTGGACTTCCTGAAGGAAGCCGAGATCGATCGTCTGGGCTGTTTCGCCTATTCCCCGGTGGAAGGCGCGACCGCCAACGACATCGCCAACCCGGTGCCGGAGGAAGTGCGCGAAGAACGCCGTGGCCGTGTCATGCAGCTGCAGGAAGAGATCTCCAAGAAACGCCTGCAAGCCAAGGTCGGCAAGACCCTGCGCGTGCTCATCGATGAAGTGGACCGCAATGGCGGTACCGGCCGCACCTATTCGGATGCGCCGGAGATCGATGGCGTGGTCTACGTCAAGCCGCCGTTCGAACCGCACCGCAAGCTGGAAGTGGGCCAGTTCGTCGATGTGCGCATCACCGCCGCCGACGCCCACGACCTGTGGGGCGCGGCCGAGTGATGCGTGCGCTCCTGATGGCGCTGGTGCTGTGCAGTGCCAGCGGACTCATGCCAGCGTGGGCCGCTGCGTCCGGCCCCGCCGCCAATGCGCCTGAAGGCTCGCTGCAGCAGACCCTGATGACGCACGCCCTGGTGCTGCGCGGCCAGATCGACGGGCGCGACATCCAGCTCTCGCTGCAGCCCAAGAAAAATGAAGATGGCCTGGAAGGGCGCTACTTCTTCTTTGGCGGTTCGCCCGAGATCCTGGTAGCGGGCGAGGTCGATGGCGATGACCTGCTGATGGAAGAATCGGTCAACGGCAAGGATGTCTCCGGTCAATGGGAAGGGCACCGTCAGGGCCAGTCCATTACCGGGACCTGGTCCAGCGCCGATGGCAGCATCAGCAAGCCCTTTGCCTTGCAGTTGCCCTGACGCTTGCCCGGCAGCGTAGGCCAGACTGCGGCGCTGTACGGGCGATATGAAGCTGTGTTCACGCTGTTCTGCCATGCCCGCCATTTCTCGGGTTTTCCGGCTGCTTCTGTTGCTTTCGATGTGAACAAGCTGCGCGTATAGTGAGACCTTTGCGCCCCGTTCCTGGGGCGCGATCGTTTCCAGAGGCAGACCCGTGTCCGATTCCAACGCTACGTCCCCCGCATCTTCTCTCCCGCTTGATCCCCAGACCGCCCTGGTCCACAGCAGCTACCGCGCTCCGGACGGCTTTGAGGCCTTCCCGGTCGGCATCCATCACGCTTCCACCGTGCTGTTCCCCAACGTGGCCGCCATGCGTTCGCGCGACTGGCGCGAAAAGCTGGGCTATACCTACGGCCTGCACGGCACCCCGACCAGCTTCGTGCTGGAAGCGCGGCTGGCCGAGATCGAGGGCGGCACCTATTGCCGTGTCACCCCCAGCGGCCTGGCGGCCATCGCGATGGTCAACTTCGCCTTCCTGAAGACGGGCGACGACGTGCTGCTGCCGGATAACGTCTACGGCCCCAGCAAGGACCTGGGGCAGTGGCTGGAGCGTGATTTCGGGATCACCGCACGCTTCTACGACCCCATGGTCGGCGCCGGCCTGGCCGAGCTGATCCAGCCCAATACACGCCTGGTGTGGACCGAAGCACCCGGTTCGGTCTCGATGGAAGTGCCTGACATCCCGGCCCTGTGCCGTGCCGCGCATGAAAAGGGCGTGCTGGTGGCCATCGACAATACCTGGGCGGCAGGCATCGCCTTCAAGGCCTTTGAGCACGGCGTGGACATCGTCATGCAAGCCGTCACTAAATACCAGTCCGGCGGCTCGGATGTGCTGATGGGCGCTGTCATCGTGCGCGACCAGGCCCTCAACGAGAAACTGGAACTGGCCCACATGCGCCTGGGCTTCGGCGTGGGCATGGACGACGTCTACATGGTCCTGCGCAGCCTGTCCTCGATGCGCCTGCGTTTCGAGGCCCACGATGCGGCCGCGCGCAAGGTCGCGGCCTGGCTCAAGCAACGCCCGGAAATCGTGGCGGTGCTGCACCCGGCCTTTGAAGATTGCCCAGGACACGCCCACTGGAAGCGCGACTTCACAGGGGCGGGCGGTCTGTTCTCGGTGATCTTCGATTCCCGTTACAGCGAAGAGCAGACTGACCGCTTCGTCGACAGCCTGCAGCTCTTCAAGATCGGCTACAGCTGGGGCGGTGCCCACAGCCTCTGCGTGCCCTACCGCATGCGCGGCATGCGCCACCAGTGGCAGCGAGAAGGCGTGCTGGTGCGCTTCAACATCGGGCTGGAAGCCCCCGCCGATCTCATTGCCGATATCGAGCAGGCCTTGAGCAAGCTCTGACTGGCCAGCCCTGCTCGGCTGCCGGTGTCGGCAGCGGGGCAGGGCGCGTCTGATGGCCGACAAGGTTCAGTTTGCACAAAAGAAATTGAATAAAGGTAAATGCTGCATCTGTTTATCGATTTGCCGCACTTGGCAGCGTCATAAAATGGTAGCAATTCTCGATACGGTGACTTCCCGATGTTTTTGACGTTGCGCAAAAATCATCAAAGCGGGTAAATATATGAAAGTTTTCTCGGTGTTCTTCCTGAAGCCAACTACAGTGAAGTGCCCAAAAAACTGGATGAGCTAGTCGTCCCCAAGCAACAAGAGGGCATTTGTCATCGAATATTTACAACTTATTTTGTTGCCTGGAAGACAATTTTCTTTTGTCATTTCAACCAGGAAACCTTTTGATCAGGAAATTCCTGATTGGCGCGCAAAGTCACGAGCCTCCTCGCTCTTTGGCTGCCAGAATGGAAATCTTCACCAATATCCCGCAGTCGTGTAAGACGGACACCTACAAGATGCTCGGGTTTCTCTCCGTCTAAAAATACCGACCAAGTCTAATTTCCCGCCTGTCCTGCCCCCCTCAGAATTGGCTTGCAGTCAAGTAAATGTAAGCGATTGTAAGTAGCTCGATGCAGCGTTCAGCCGCGTGAGCCGTAGGAAGTACTTACCGAGGTGGGGTGCAAATGAATACCAACGACATGATGGCGGAGATCCGCGATGCCAACCTGAGCTATCTCATGCTGGCGCAGCAAATGATCCGTTCGGACAAACCGACCGCAATCTTCCGTCTGGGTATCAGCGCCGAGATCGCCGATCTGATCGAAGGCTTGTCCAACGTGCAGATCATGAAGCTGGCGGCGACCAACATGATGTTGACCCGTTTTCGTTTCGACGACGGCGCCATCCTCGGCATGCTGACCAACTACAACAAGGACAAGAGCCTGGCGCAGTCACACGCAGCCATCCTGATGGCCTGCCAGCCCGGCGAACAAATTTCGTAAAACAACAAGACAAAAAGCATGGCCGGCGTGGCCAGGGACAGTCAACGCGCCGGAGGGGAAGACGTTCTACAGAGTTATTCAGTTTCAGTCTTGCATTCATGCCTGAAAGTTCGCCCGCCCGGGGCCGGCGAATTGGGGTCAGGCAGTTTTATTACGAAATCACCGGGGGGTTGCACCATGGCTAAAAAGAGCGTTGTAACAGAGGCGCAGGAAATTCAGTTGGCCATTGAACTGATCAATCTGGGGGCACGCCTCCAGTTGCTGGAATCGGAAACCTCGCTGTCGCGCGAGCGACTGCTGAAGCTGTACAAGGAATTGAAGGGTGTCTCGCCGCCCAAGGGCATGCTGCCGTTCTCGACGGACTGGTTCATCACCTGGCAGCCCAATATCCATTCTTCGCTGTTCATCAACATTCACCGCTACCTGATCGAGCATGCCCGCATCAGTGGCATCGAGGCCGTCATGAAGGCCTACAAGCTCTACCTGGAGCAGGTCGGCTATAACGATGCCGGCGAGCCGGTGCTGTCGCTGACCCGTGCCTGGACGCTGGTGCGCTTCTTCGAAAGCAAGATGCTCATGACCACGCCCTGCTGCAAGTGCCATGGCCACTTCGTGGTGCATCGCCTGGACCTGCATCAGGACTACCTGTGCGGCCTGTGCCACATGCCCTCGCGGGCCGGCAAGACCAAGAAAGCCAAGGATGCGGTCATCATGGGTCTGGTCGACGGTGCGATGCCGGTTGCGGCTTCCGCGCCGCTGTCCGCCGCGCCGGTGCTGGCCGCCGTGGCCTGAGCCGGAGCAGGGATGTACCGATGCCTTGCTGCTGGTGAGCAGCAGCAGGGCGGTAATGGGCCAGGGTGTTCAACCAAAAAAGAATAAGGCCGATTGCCTCGATGTCCGAACCTGAGAATCACCCCGGTGCCGGGCGCAGGCCTCTGTGTCAGGCGCCGGCCATCCAGGCCTTGCTGCTGTTCGTGCTGGGCCTGATTGGTGCCAACGTGCTGGACGTGCTGTTCCAGCGCGCCGGTCTCGCTCCTCTTTCCCCCCTCCAGACTTCCCTGCTGCATGGCGTGATCGCTGCGCTGCTGGCACGACTGCGCCGCATGGCCGCGTGGTGGTGGCTGATCCTGCTGGTGTTCCCGCTGGCGGCATTGGGCGTGGGTCAGTTGCACCTGCCGTCTTGGGTGTTCCTGGCGGTGTTCCTGTTCATGCTGGTGCTGTTCTGGTCGACCTTTCGCAGCCAGGTGCCGTTCTACCCTTCCGGGCAGAGTGCCTGGGATGCCGTGGCGGGTCTCTTGCCCGAGGGGCGGCCGATCCGTTTCATGGATATCGGCAGTGGCCTGGGCGGTGCCGTCCTGGACCTGTCGCGCCGCCGGCCCGAGAGTGAATTCACCGGCATCGAGATTGCGCCCTTGCCGTGGCTGGTGAGCCGGTTGCGGGCGGCACTGGCGGGCAATCGCTGCCGCTTCGTGCGCGGCGACTACCTGCTGCTGGATTTTGGTGACTATGACGTGGTGTTTGCCTACCTGTCACCGGCGGCGATGGAGGCGCTGTGGCACAAGGCGCGCGCGGAAATGAAGCCGGGGACGCTGCTTCTGAGCTACGAATTCCATATCCCCGGCACCACCCCGGATGTGGTGGTCGAACCGGAGGACGGGGGCAGGGTGCTGCACGGATGGCGCATGTGACACGTTGCATGGGTAAAGACGCCCTTTACACGGGGCTGCGAGACGCGACGTATCAAGTTTGCGCGAATTCAGCCGTAAATCGAAAAGGAAGGGCGTTTTTCGGATATGTATTCCCCCATTTGCTTGACTGGAATACCTGTAATCTGACGAACGTGAAAATACACTCAACGCCACAGGGACGGGAGTAGGCACTTGTTAGTCATCATTGGATATATCGTGGTCATGGCGTCCGTCTTCGGCGGCTTTGCCATGGCAGGGGGCCACCTGGGGGCACTGTTTCAGCCGATCGAACTGCTCATGATCGGCGGTGCAGCAGGGGGCGCTTTCCTGGTCGGTAACAACAACAAGGCGATCAAGGCCACCTTGAAGGCGCTGCCCACTGTTTTCAAAGGCAGCACCTACACCAAGGCGCTGTACATGGAGCTGATGGCGCTGCTGTTCGAGATCCTCACCAAATCCCGTAAAGAGGGTTTGATGTCGATCGAAGGCGACATCGAAGAGCCGGAAAGCAGCCCCATCTTCAGCAAGTACCCGGGCGTGCTGGCAGACCATCACCTGATCGAGTTCATGACCGATTACCTGCGCCTGATGGTGTCGGGCAACATGGATGCGTTCCAGATCGAAAACCTGATGGACAACGAAATCGAGACCCACCATCACGAGGGCGAGATTCCGGTGCACTGCATCGCCAAGCTGGGCGACGGCATGCCGGCCTTCGGTATCGTGGCGGCGGTGATGGGCGTGGTGCACACCATGGAGTCGGTGGGTATCCCTCCCTCCGAGCTGGGCATGCTGATCGCGCACGCGCTGGTCGGTACCTTCCTCGGTATTCTGCTGGCCTACGGTTTCGTGGGCCCGCTTTCCAGCTTGCTGGAACAGAAGCTGCACGAATCGACCAAGATCTACCAGTGCGTGAAGGTGACGTTGCTGGCGAGCCTGAATGGCTATGCGCCGGCACTGTCGATCGAATTCGGCCGCAAGGTCCTGTTCTCGACCGAACGTCCGACCTTCCTCGAACTGGAAGAACACGTCAAGCAGGCCAAGGGCAAGTAAGCGGTCGGCAGGCCGGCCAGGGGAGGCCGGCAGGCAGGTCGATTCACACAGACATCAGTATTGAAGCAGGAGCACAGGCATGGCCGACGAAGGTCTACGTCCCATTATCGTCAAGCGGATCAAGAAAGGCGGCGGGGGTCACCATGGTGGCGCCTGGAAGATTGCGTACGCCGACTTCGTGACCGCGATGATGGCCTTCTTCCTGCTGATGTGGCTGCTGGGATCGACCGCCAAGGGCGACCTGAACGGGATCGCCGAATACTTCAAGACGCCGCTGAAGGTGGCCATGGCCGGCGGTTCCGGCAGTGGTGATGCCAATACGGTGCTGCCCGGCGGCGGCAAGGATCTGACCCGCCAGGACGGCCAGCTGCGCAAGGGCGAGAACGATGTGGTCTCGCGCAAGCAGAACCTGAAACAGGCACAGCAGGAGCTGGAGCGCGCCGAGCGCACCCGGCTGGAAGAACTGAAGTCGCGCCTGGAAAAGGCCATCGATTCCAATCCGACCTTGAAGCAGTTCAAGAACCAGCTGTTGATCGACATCACCTCGGAAGGCCTGCGCATCCAGATCGTGGACGAGAAGAACCGTCCCATGTTTGCCCTGGCCAGTGCGCAACTGCAGCCCTATACCAAGGAAATCCTGCATGAGATCGGCCGCACATTGAACGACGTGCCCAACAAGATCAGCCTGTCCGGCCACACCGATGCCACGCCTTATTCGCGCGGCGAGAAGGGCTACAGCAACTGGGAACTGTCGGCTGACCGCGCCAATGCTTCGCGCCGCGAACTCATTACCGGCGGCATGGACGAATCGAAGGTGCTGCGGGTGGTGGGCCTGTCCTCGGCGGTGCTGCTGGACAAGGAAGATCCGTTCAACCCGATCAACCGCCGCATCAGCATCATCGTCATGAACAAGAAGGCGGAAGAACTGGTGGAAAAGGATAGCGGCTCGTTGAACGTCCCCACCGATGCCAGCGATGAAGATGTGCAGCAAGGGCTGAGTGCGCCGGCCAAGAACTGATAACAGATGCCACGCCGGCGCGGGTGCGCGCGGTTTGCCAATGAAGCAGAAGTGTTCCAATTGAACAGGGGAAGAGAGCCGGATATGCCGACCAAGACCATGCTGCAGGAGCTCAAGCGCTTGTTGCTCGATACTGCCAGCGGCGGCAGCCGCCAATTGACGGAAGTGGAGTCGGACCTGGTCCAGACCAACATCCTGCTGGGCGAAGCCATCGGCAAGCTGGGCAACAGTTTCATGGAGCTGCATCGCGCGGTACAGATACAGCAATCCATCCTGGAAGGCCTGATGAACGGCAGCGGTCAGTTCGACAGCGCGAGCATTGATCAGCTCAAGGCCACCCAGGGCGAAGTCAGCCACTACGTCAACGCGGCCGTGACCGGCTTGCAGTTCCAGGACATGACCAGCCAGCTGCTGGAACGCATCGTGCGCCGCGTGATCGGCCTGCGTGAAGCGCTGGGGGTCCTGAGTGCGAACAGCTTCGAGATCGTCCCCGAGCAGGGCCAGACCGACGAAGAGGTCAAGGAATTGCTGGCCAGCACGGTGCAGGCGATTGAAGAGCGCCTCAACATGCTCGATACCGGGCTCTGGAAAGCAGTGCGCCAGACCCGCATGGAAAGTGGCGACATCGAGCTGTTCTGATCGGTGGCTGGCTGAGTGGTACAAGATTGAACTAGGTCATTCCGGCCTTGGCTGGGCGGTAGGTCGGTGGCCAAGGGTGCGGCATAATGCATACGCGCATGAGCCTTATTGAAGAAACAGGGAGTAACGATGTCCAAAACGATTCTCGCAGTAGATGATTCCGGGTCACTGCGTCAGATGGTGGTATTCAGTCTGAAAGCTGCGGGTTACAACGTGACCGAGGCGGTCGACGGGGTGGACGCGCTGGAAAAGGCCAAGACGCATACCTTCGACCTGGTCCTGACCGACCAGAACATGCCGCGCATGGACGGCCTGACGCTGATCCGCTCCCTGCGCGAGCTGACCAGTTACGCACGTGTGCCCATCCTGATGCTGACCACCGAGTTCAGCGACGAGATGAAGGCCAAGGGCAAGGCCGCCGGTGCCAATGGCTGGCTGGTCAAGCCCTTCGATCCGCAGCGCCTGACCGAGGTGGTGCGCAAGGTGATCGGCTGATCGTTTGCCGGGACAAGAAGAAGATACGTACTGCATCCAGCATGGAGCCCAGGCATGAGCATTGATATGAGCCAGTTTTTCCAGGTCTTTTTCGACGAGGCCGAGGAAGGCCTCGCGGAAATGGAAAAGCTGTTGTTGGCCGTCAATGTGGCGTCTCCCGATCCGGAGGACCTCAACGCGGTGTTTCGTGCCGCCCATTCGATCAAGGGTGGTTCGTCCACCTTCGGCCTGACCGATATTGCCGAAGTCACACACGTTCTGGAGTCGCTGCTGGATCGCATCCGCCAGGGCCAGATGAAGCTGACCTCGGAGCACGTGGATGCCTTCCTGGCCGCCAAGGATGTGCTCAAGTCCATGCTGGACGGGCACAAGCATGGTGCCGAGGTGGATCAGGACGCGGTCGGCAATGTCCGCATGCTGCTGGAGGAATTGTCCCAGGGCCGGCGTGCCTCGGCTGCGCCGAAGACGGACGCGGCGGCGCCCGTCGGCGCCGTGGTCGGACCCGGCGGCGTTAGCCGCTACCGGCTGGACATGCCGGAAATCAGCGACAAGGATGCTGAGGCCCTGGCCGACGAGCTGGCCATGTTGGGCAAGCTGGAGAAGTCCAAGTCGCCCGAGGGGAAGTGGATCTTCATCCTTGATACGGCCGAACCGATCGATGACGTGGTCGCCATCTGCGCCTTCATCGTCAACGTGGCCGATCTGAAGGTGTCGCAGGCCGTCGATCCTGCCCAGGGCAGTGACGAAGAGCGCGGTTATGGTTTCTTCGACAATTTCGTGACCCAGGAAGAGCGTGAACGCGCCCAGGGTTATGGTTTCTTCGACAACCACACCGCCATCGAAGACAAGGAACGCGAGCAGGGTTACGGCTTCTTCGCTCCCTTCGTGCCGCTGGACATCAGCGCCAAGAAAACCGAGGGCGACGCCCATGCGAATGGCATCGCCGGCACTGGCGGTCACGGCAATGGCAACGGTAACGGCAACGGCCATCACGACGACGGCCATCTGCAGGGTGATCACGGCGGTGAAAAGAAAGCGGCCAAGGGCGCCGGCGGACAGGAATCGTCGTCGATCCGGGTCAGCATCGAAAAGGTCGATCAGCTCATCAACCTGGTCGGCGAACTGGTGATTACCCAGGCCATGATCGAGCAACGTGTTGGCAAGCTCGATCCCATGCATCACGAACATCTGCTCAACAGCGTCAGCCAGTTGAGCCGCAATACCCGCGATCTGCAGGAATCGGTGATGTCGATCCGCATGATGCCGATGGATTACGTCTTCTCGCGCTTCCCGCGCATGGTGCGCGATCTGGCGCACAAGCTGGGCAAGCAGGTCGAGTTCGTCACCCACGGCGCCGCTACCGAGCTGGACAAGGGCCTGATCGAGCGTATCGTCGATCCGCTCACCCACCTGGTGCGCAACAGCATCGACCACGGCATCGAACTGCCTGACGCGCGCCGCGCAGCGGGCAAGGGCGAGGCTGGCGTGCTGGCCCTGTCGGCCGAGCACCAGGGCGGCAACATCATCATCGAAGTCACCGACGACGGTGGCGGCCTGAACCGCGACAAGATCCTGGCCAAGGCCAAGCAGCAGGGCATGCCGGTCACCGACAGCCTGACCGATGCTGAAGTGTGGCAACTGATCTTCGAACCCGGCTTCTCCACCGCCGAGCAGGTGACTGATGTCTCCGGGCGTGGCGTGGGCATGGATGTGGTCAAGCGCAACATCCTGGCCATGGGCGGTGCGGTGGATATCCGCTCCAGCAAGGGCTTCGGCACCACCATTTCGATCTCGCTGCCGCTGACGCTGGCGATCCTGGACGGCATGTCGATTCGCATCGGTGAAGAAGTTTACATATTGCCGCTAGGATATGTGGTTGAATCTTTGCAGCCTTTGCCGCAAGATATCAAAGAGATTTCCGGTCAGGGCCAGGTGCTGCGAGTGCGCGGTGAATATCTGCCACTGATCCCGCTTTATCAGATTTTCAACATCGAGCCTTCATTTACCGATCCTTCGCAAGGATTGGTGGTCATTTTGGAGTCAGATGGTAAAAAGGCGGCACTTTTCGTGGATGACCTGATCGGACAACAGCAAATCGTTGTGAAGAATCTGGAATCCAACTATCGAAAGGTCGCTGGCATTTCCGGAGCTACCATTCTGGGCGACGGCGGCGTTGCCCTGATTGTCGATGTGGCAGCCTTGCTGCGATCCAGCCGCCAATTGAATGACGAATCTGTATTTTCCTGATTTTTAAAGGGCCTCAACATGTCTGACACTGCAACCAAGAATCTTTCCGGCTTCGGCGAAAAGACCGACAGCAACGGAAACGAATTTCTCGCCTTCACCCTGGGCAAGGAAGAATACGGCATCGATATTCTGAAGGTTCAGGAAATCCGCGGCTACGAAGCCGTGACCCGCATCGCCAATTCGCCCGACTTCATCAAGGGCGTCGTGAACCTGCGCGGCATCATCGTCCCCATCGTGGACATGCGCATCAAGTTCCAGCTGGGCGAGCCGACCTATGACCAGTTCACCGTCGTCATCATCCTGAACATCGGCGGCCGCGTCGTGGGCATGGTGGTCGACAGCGTGTCCGACGTCATCACCCTGACCCAGGAACAGATCAAGCCGGCACCGGAGATGGGCACCACCTTCGACTCCGACTACCTGATCGGCCTGGGTACCCTGGAACAGCGCATGCTGATCCTGGTGGACATCGACAAGCTGATGTCCAGCGCCGAAATGGGCCTGATCGAAAAGCTGGCTGCCTGAGTCTTTGAGGCTCTGCAGGCCGGCAGTACGGGATCCGGAGGAGACGCAGTCCGGATCTGGCGCCCGTCGTCATTCGGTACCGCAGGAAAAGCGGGCATCATAGCCCGATACAGAAGAGAAAAAGGCATCCGCCGTGTGGTGGATGCCTTTTTTATGGGCGCTTTTCAGCGCCTGTGAAGCTTTAGGCGCGCCGGCCATGCCCGGAATCGCGCGTCCTGCCTCCCGGCAGGACGTTTCTTCATCTCTCAGTGGAAATGCTCGACCGGAGGAGGCGTATCTTCCGGCATTTCCGCGTGCACCAGTTCACCTTCCCGGTCAGGGAAGAGCGGTGCGCCACAGTCGTCGCAAAACTCCATGGTGAAGCGTTCTGCATGATGCTTGATGTGCACGATGCCGCATTCGCGCAGCACCGTCAGGATCTGCTGCAGCGGGCTGGTGGGGATGCCTTCCAGCAGACCGGCACCGGTCGGGATCATCATGGGCAGGTCTTCGCCACTTTCCTGTTCATACAGCGGCCAGACCGTGCCATAGACCACGGTCGGATCGCCGCCGATGGAAAAACCGATGCGGTATTCATCGATCTGGCCATTGATGTCCTCGGAGAAGCCGCCGATGCTGGCGTGCAGTTCGGAGGAGGAAATGTCCAGGGTCTGCGTCAGGAAGTAATCGGCGGCGCGGATGGAGGCCGGGCGAATGCGCTTGTCGGCTTCGCGGCAGCCGAAGAAATAGGCCTGCGGCAGCAGCAGTTCGACGCTGCAGCCCGGCAGCAGGCGCGTGAAGAGCGGGGTGGCCTGCTGGGTCCAGGCTTCGAAGGCGGCCTCTTTCCGGGCCGAGAAGTGGCTCTGCTGTTCGCTTTCCTGCCAGTGGAACAGGGCTCCGCCGGCCGGCACTACCACGGCGGCGATCACGTAGCGGGTATCGGCCAGGAAGGCGGCAGTGGGCGGCTGTTCACCGCGCAGCTGCACCGGGCCGGTTTTGAGGGCGGTCTGCCCCATCTGGCGGGTCAGGGCGAAGACGTCGGCGTGTACGCGCGGCAGCTGCTCGATCGAGAACAGGCTCGGTGCCAGTGCCAGGCGGGCCTCCTTGGCCAGTACGTGGGCATGCAGGTGCGCGCCGATGGCGGTCAGCAGCTCGCTGCCGATGGGGCCGGAGGCGATGGCAAAGCGGGTCCAGGCCAGCACCGGCAGCACCAGCAGCTGCACGTCATAGTCCTGGCCTTCGTGTTCCAGCGAGGTGGCTTCGCTGCCGGCCTCGACGGCTTCGATCAGAATGTCGTAGGCATCCAGGTCGGCCTTGAAGAGATGATCCAGGGCGGCATCGATGAGGCCCTGCTGGCCGGCCCGCAGCAGCTTGTTGAGCAGGGCGTCCAGGGGTTTCAGCCAGGCGCGCTCTTCGAGCCGGCTGGAGGCTTGCGCGATGGCTTGCGCAAAAGTCACCAGATGCTGGCTGTCGGCAGAAAGCTTGGAGGAGGAACGTTTGGCGGGACGACGCATGTAGGCTATCTGTATCTGTGGAAACGAAACCGCCTATTGTAGATGATTTGTCAGTCCTGTCAGCCGCCGCGGCCATTGCACAGCGCCAAGGGGCAATAAAAAACGCCGGACGAATCCGGCGTTTCTGTACTGCAGGGGACTACGGACGCTGCTTAGGCTGCAAGCAGCTGACGCAGCACGAACGGCAGGATGCCGCCATGCTTGTAGTAGTCCACTTCGATCGGGGTGTCGATGCGCAGCAGCAGCTTGACTTCCTGAGTCTCGCCGTTCTTGCGATGGATCACCAGGGTGGCTTCCTGTTGCGGCTTGATCTCGCCTTCCAGGCCCTTCAGGTCGAAGCTTTCTTCACCGGTGATGCCCAGCGACTGCACGCTGTCGTTGCCCAGGAACTGCAGCGGCAGCACGCCCATGCCGACCAGGTTGGAACGGTGAATACGCTCGAAGGAACGTGCGATCACGGCCTTGACGCCCAGCAGCTGGGTGCCCTTGGCAGCCCAGTCACGGGAGGAGCCGGTACCGTACTCTTCGCCACCGAAGACCATGGTCGGGGTACCTTCAGCCACGTACTTCATGGCGGCGTCGTAGATCGACATTTCTTCACCGGAAGGCTGGTGAATGGTGATGCCGCCTTCAACGCGCGAGCCGTCTTCCTTGGCCGGAATCATGAGGTTCTTGATACGCACGTTGGCGAAGGTGCCGCGCATCATGATCTCGTGGTTGCCGCGGCGCGAGCCGTAGGAGTTGAAGTCCGCCTTCAGCACGCCATTGGCTTGCAGCCACTTGCCGGCCGGG
>JGI24890J29729_1000025_pt1 | contig 141312 bp, 133 predicted proteins | sample FreactcultureFD7_FD_29729 | JGI IMG/M metagenome (IMG submission 29729) | reverse complement strand
CTAGCTTCGGCCACAATCACAAAGGATCAGAAGCTTCTTACCAGGGCCATACGAAGTGTCACCACCCACGCTCTCGCGCCGGGCAACCTGTCTAACTTACCACCTCAGTTCAGCTTGTCAAATCGGCGCCTGCGGCTCTTTCGAGCCTGTGCAACCGGACAAAAAGCTTGACTGGGTGAGTTCCTAACTATATGGGTATTCCGGTGCTCCCGATGACCAAAAAGGGGGTTTATCGCCTCTTTATTTCCACATTCGTTCACATCGATTCAATCTGCCCGCAATGTAGCGCGAAAACAGCCGCCGAGGTCCTACTCGGCGAGCGGAAGCCCCGCCAAACTTTGCCCAATAGTTCGCCTAAGTACTGNGAGATCATCCGGAAAGCCCTGCGGCTTCGGTTCATCCCGCGCTGAGAGCATCGACAGCGAGAGTTCAAAGAATCGGCGCGAGGCTACGCGAGCAACGTCGACTCCCAATCTGGTCAGCTGTTCGTTCGCCATCAGGATGACGAGAACATCCTCAAGATAACGGTCGACCCGAAAGTCTCCCTCCGCTTTGGCTCGTTCGATGAGGGTCGTAAACCCGGCCAGGTTGGAGTCACGGATGGCATCGATCTGCGCGTCCTCCCCCGCGGGAATCTCTCGAAGCGCAGACATGTAGCTCAGGTCGGTGATTTGCTCCTGAAAAAGCCNCCCCAGGTATTGCGTAAAGCCGTTCCAGCCGGCATCTAAGGCCAGCGCGTCGTTGATCGCTCGCTGGTGTCGCTCGAGGTTCCCATAGAGCACTTCGGCCACCAGGAGCTTGCGGGTGGGGAAATGTCGATACAGTGTCGCATTGCCGAGACCCGCCGCCTTCGCGATCGCATCCAACGGCGCATCAATTCCCCGACTGGCAAAAACAGCGTGGGCGGCGCTCAAAAGAATCGCACGATTGCGCAGGTAGTCGGTGCGCGGGGTGAGACGCTGCTTCCGATCCGTTGTGGACATGCGCCCATTACAGCACGACCCGGGGCTGAGAGCATCCGGCCCCAAGCGAAAGGAGCCCGCCAGCTTTCGCTGACGGGCTCCTTCCTAAGACGTGCCTAGGATGCGGTGGACGTTATTTAGCGCCGACCGTCGCCGAAGCGTTGGACTCGTAGGAGGTGTTCGTCGACTCGAAGAAGTTCACCAACTGCAGGGTGTCATTGGCTGCTGCCATCCACTTCGCCGGGTTCGTGACGTTGTAGTGCGCCTCGAAGCCGAGCTCCTCCAACCGGCGGTCAGCCAAGTACTTGACGTACTGGTTGATGTAGTTGGCGTTGAGCCCGAGGATGCCACCGGGGAGGAGATCGTGGTTGTACGCCTCTTCCATCTCGACAGCATCCAGAACCATCTGCTTGATCTCGGCCGCAAACTCTTCGGTCTGTAGGTCGGGGTTCTCTTCCAGAACAGTCAGGATCAGGTTGATCCCAAACTTGAGGTGCAAGCTCTCGTCACGAACGACCCAGTCGATGAGAGAACCGAAGTTGCGGAGCAGGTTGCGCTGACGGAACGACAGCGCCACCATGAAGCCCGAGTAGAACCAGATGCCCTCGAGGATGACGTTGTAGGCAACCAGGTTGCGAACGAAGTCCTTCTTGCCCTCGGTGGTCGTGATGTCGAGAGTGTTCTCGGTCATCCGCTTGATGTACTTGACCTCGAACTCTTCCTTGCGAGCCATCGACGGGATGTCAACGTGAGAGTTGTAGGCCGCGTCACGGTCGATCGGGAACGTCTCAAGAACGTACTCGAAGCTCATGCAGTGGTTTGCTTCTTCCCACATCTGCTTGGCGAGGTAGAGGCTGGCCTCTGCCGCGTTGATGTAGGGGTAGACGCCGAAAGCCAGAGCTTTGTTGACGAGTAGCTCGTTGGGGTTGAAGTAGCTCATGAGGAAGGTCACCGCGTGGCGCTCTTCATCCGTCATCTTCTTGAAGTCAGCGATGTCTTCGCCGAGCTGGATCTCATTCGGGAACCAGGTGTTGGCTACGGCCTGGTCATACAGGTCCATGGCCCACTGGTAACGAATTGGCTTGAGGAGCAGGCCTTCTTGCAGGCCGGTACCGAGAATTCCCATTATTGGCAACTTTCACATTGGAGGTCGTCCATTGGATCGACCGGAACGAAATATTCTGTGTTGTTCGCCGAAGCGAAAGTGTTTGTAGCGTCCATTACGCGTCNCCCTTCGGTGCCATTCCGCCGAAGCCGAACCCCTTGCGGGGAGCTGCGGGAGCGGCAGACGCCTCAATTGTTTGTGCTGTTGTTGGTGTCGATGCCGCGCTGGCAGCGCCAAAGCCCTTCTTGGCGGGAGCGCCACCGCCTGAACCGGCGTTGATGTCTTCCGACTTGTTGACCTTGACCGTTGATTGCTCGGCCGTGTGACGGGGCTTCATGTGCAGGTAGTAGGTGGTTTTCACGCCACGCTCCCAGGCTGCGAAGTAGATGTCCATCATGTCGCCGAGGTCGCGAGTCTCAAGGTACATGTTGCGGCTGATAGCTTGATCAATCCACTTCTGGGCCCGAGCAGCAACCTCAAGGAACGAGTACGGCGAGAGCTGGAAGCTCGTCTTGTAGACGGCCTTCATCTCGTCGGGGATTCCGGCGATGTTCTGCACGTCACCCTGGCTGCGCAAGATTGCCTCACGGGTGGAATCCCAGATGCCGAGCTTCTGCAGGTCGTTGACCAGGTTGCGGTTGACCTCGAGGAACTTGCCGTTCGAGGTGGCGCGGCTAAAGATCTGCGAGAACTGGGGGTCAAGGCCCGGCGTGGTACCGGCAACGAGGCCGATGGATGCCGTTGGCGCGATAGCCATGAGCGTTGCATTGCGCATTCCGCCCTTGACCTTCGCCCGCAACGCATCCCAGTCGAGGCGAGTCGTGCGGTTGACCTTGATCTCCATGCCACGGTCGGCTTCGGTGAGCGCGATCGAGTCGAGAGGCACCATACCCTTCGACCAGCCGGAGCCGGCGAAGTTCGGGTAGGCCCCACGGGTCTTCGCGAGCTCGGCACTCTCGTCGATGGCTGCATAGGAGACGTGCTCCATGATCTCGTCGATCAGGTCGTACGACGCTTCGCTCTCGTAGCTGATGCCCATCCGCTCGATGATGTCGGTGAAGCCCATCACTCCGAGACCAACCGCACGGTTCTGCTGGTTGGAGAAGTCTGCTTCTTTAACGCTCGAGCGAGTGATGTCGATGAGGTTGTCGAGCTGGCGTACTGCCAATCGAGCACTCTCATCGATCTTGGCGTAGTCGAGGGCGATGCCGCCGTTCTCCAGCGCCATCATGTGCTGCGACAGGTTGATCGACGCCAGGTTGCAGACCGATACGTTGTCCTCATCCTGAGGGAGGGTGATCTCGGTGCAGAGGTTGGAAAGGTGGATCGTGCCCGTGTTGTTGTTGAGGGCACGGAGGTTGATCGTGTCTTTCCAGGTCAACCACGGGTGGCTGGTGGTCTGGAGGGAGATCAGGATCGACTTGAACTGCTCGCGAGCGGTGATCTTCTTGAACATGTGCATCTCGCCGGCCTCAGCCTTGGCGACATACTCGTTGTACTTCGCGCTGAAGGCAGCACCGTACAACTCGTTGAGGTCGGAGACTTCGAGCGGGTCGAAGAGGTACCACGCGTCATCGTTCTGGACGCGCTTCATGAATTCGTCGCTGATCCAGACCGCGGTGTTGGCGGTGCGGGTGCGGCGGTACGGGTCGCCCGAGTTCTGGCGAAGGTCGAGGAACTCGGGGAAGTCCATGTGCCAGTTCTCGATGTAGAAACAGAGGGCGCCGAACTTCTTTCCGCCACGGCTCACCGCCCGAAGAATCGAGTCAATGGTGTGCATGAATGGGATCGGGCCAGTGGAAGCGGTGTTGTTCGAGCGGATGGGTGAACCCTGGGCGCGAAGCTTGGTGACGGCGAGGCCGATGCCTCCCGTGCCCTTGGTCAACCACATGACGTCGCGAGTGGTCTTCGCGATGTGCTCCATGTCGTCTTGCATTTCCATGACGAAGCAATTGGCTAGCTGGGGGTAGATCGTTCCCGCGTTGACCAGCGTAGAACCGGCGGCGAGGTACTCGAGCTTGGACATCTTCTCGTAGAACGAGATCGCGGCCTCGTTGGGATTGGGCTCGTTGAGGCTGAGCCCCATAGCGATGCGCATCCAGAAGTACTGAGGAACCTCGAGAGCGTCGCCGTTGCGACCCTTGATGCCGTAGCGGTTGTTGAGGGTGACAACACCGATGTACTTGAGGAGCTCGTCATGGGCTGGCTCGAGGTGGCTGGCCAACAGGTCGAGGTCAAATAGAGAAATGAGGCGGGGGTCGAGGAGACCTTCGTCGACACCGCGGGTGACGTTTGCCGCGAAGTGCGAACGGTGCAACTCTTTGAGGTTCTCTGCCGACGTGTAGTCGCCGAGAACGCGCTTGTAAATTGTCTTGAGGAGCAGGCGTGCTGCGACGATGTCGAAGGCTGGGTCATCCTTCACATTCTGGAGGGCAACTTGGATGACGGCTTCGTCGAGTTGCTGGGTGGTGATCCCGTCGAACAGGGTCAATTCCAACTCGCTGGCGATCTGGGTGACCCAGGTGATGTTGTCGTCCAAGCCAGCACTTGCGTGTTCAATCGCTAGGTTGATCTTGTTGGCGTCATACGCCTCGCGCTCTCCGTTGCGCTTTACTACCGTGATTCCCACGAAAACTCCCTCAAAAAGTCTAAATAGACCGTTATCCGCCCACCCGAATTAGCGGTGTTACCACTATATATCGGGTCGCTTGCGGGAGTCGAACCCTAGATGTAGTGGGCGTGTCCTCCACAGTTGTGGATAAGTTGTGGGAGTTATCCACAGATTAACTGCTCAGAAACAACGGCGCTAGAGCGTTAGACGGCGGCTAAGCTGAGAATCTTGTGAGTAGTTATTCCAGCCTGCTAAAAACCCCCGGAGTCGCCCGGATCATTGCCGCGCAACTTACCGCCCGGTTTCCGTTCGGCATGCTTTCGCTCGCCTACCTCCTGCACATCGAGCGCATCACCGGGTCCTACGCTGCCGCGGGGCTAGTTCTTGCTGCAACCAGCATCGGACAGGCCATCGCTGGCCCGCTGACCAGCCGCTGGATGGGCATCTGGGGAATGCGTCGGGTACTCACCCTCACCCTCATCGTTTGCACGATCTGCATCAGCTGCATGGCGTTCGCTGAGATGTCACTGCCTCTTTACATGATCGTCGGCTTCATCGGCGGACTCAGCATGCCGCCGATCCAACCCGCCGTGAGAACCATCTACCCCAAGATGGTCAATTCGAAACAGCTCACTCCGCTGTTCTCCCTCGATGCTTCCGCCCAGGAAATCATCTGGGTCGCTGGCCCCGTCATCACCACCTTCGTCGGCTTGCAAATTTCCACCACGCTGGCGATTGCGATCGCCGCGTTCTTCCTCGTGGTCGGGGGAACCTGGTTCATCCTGTCGCCCGAAGTGGGCCAGGTTCGCATCCCGCGCAGCAAACGGCGCCTCGGGGTGGTGCTCTCCAAACCCGCAGTATTGCTGTCGACCATCACCGGCTTCTTGCTGGTTGGCGCCTGTGCCGCCGTCGAAGTCGGTGTTGTCGCCGTCTTCGGTCACGGTGGACCGGAGGCAGGAATTGTGCTCGCCGTCTTCGCCATCGGCTCCCTCGCTGGCGGACTCTCGCTCGGTCACCGGCCGATTGGCCCGTGGGCACTGGCGCGACGGATGTTCGGCGTGTTCCTCGGCATGTCACTCGCGATGGCGTCCCTCAACTTCTGGTGGTTGGCGCTCGCGCTTCTCATCGCTGGCATCGGCATCGCCCCGGCCCTCGCCGTGATGTTCGCGATCGTCTCCGCCACCGTCAAGTTCAGCGACACCGCCGAAGCGTACGGCTGGATCGGCACCGGTCAATTGATCGGTGCTGCACTGGGCTCCGCCGTCGCAGGGTTCCTCATCGACGGCAACGGCGCAATCGGTGGGTTCTGGGCCGCGGCAGCGTTCGCGTTCTTCGGCTTCCTGATCCCGACCGTCTTGCGTCGGTGGCATCCCGACCTGCGCGGGCGCGAACTGACTTCCCTGCCAGACACTGCACCTATTCCGACACAGCCCAGCTAGCTCAGCTGAACTAGGCGCAGGCCGGCACGCTACGCGCGAAGCGGCGCCAGCGCTGCCGAAGTCGTAGCCAGTTCGGCAAGCGCCTTCGTGAGAGTCGCCGTAGCTTTTTCGTCCCCCGCATAAATGCCGTCCACAACGTCGCGCATCGCGAAGGGGAGCTCGATCGATGCGGCAGTGCGCACGAGACCAAGAGCGTTGGTTACCACCTCCAGCGCAACAACCCCTCTGGTGCCGCCAGAGGTTCCGCCGTAGCTCACGAAGGTTACGGGCTTGTGTTTCCACTCGGCAGAGAGAAAATCGAGGGCGTTCTTAAGCGCTGGGGAGTAAGAGTGGTTGTACTCCGGGGTGACGAAGATGAACGCATCCGCGGCATCGACCCTGGAACTCCAGTCGATGGTGTGCTGCTTCGTGTACGTCCGCTTCACAGGATGAGCGGGTTCATCCATGAACGGCAAAGCGAGCTCGGCGAGGNCGACAAAGTCAACCGTGAGATCAGCGCCAAAACCCCGAACACTCGGCTCATCGCTGCCGTGCACCGCCTCAACTTCTCGATGCACCCACTGCGCGATCGGCAGGCCAATGCGGCCCGGACGAACACTTCCGACAACAATCATTAAGGTATTCACAGAGAGAATCAACTCAGCGATCGTGCCGCTCATTCCCTCGCGGGCAAAAGAAATTGTTACCAGCGCGGGTGGACGGCAGCGCGGAAGTAGCGGTCATAAATATCGACGATCGCGGCGGTAACTTCTGGGCCGAAAGCTGCAACCGAACCGGCAGAAGCATTCGAAACCGCCTGGGCAACATTGCGAGCACCGGGGATGACCGTGGTCACACCATCGAGTTGCGAAACCCACGCCAACGCGGCAACCGACGGTGTGAGCCCCAGACTTTCCGCGATGGCCGAAAACTCACGGGCAGCGGCAACGCCCTGCTCAAAATCGACGCCCGAGAATGTCTCACCCACATCGAAAGCCTTGCCGTCACGGTTGAAGTTGCGGTGATCGTTCTCCGCAAAAATCGTCTCGGTCGTGTACTTGCCACTGAGGAGTCCAGACGCAAGAGGAACCCGAGCGATAATTGCGACGCCAGCTTCGAGGGCCGCTGGCAAGACCCGCTCGAGAGGCTTCAAACGGAAAGCATTGAGGATGATCTGCACGCTGCTCACTGCGGGCCGGGCGATAGCGGTGAGAGCCTCGTCCACCGTTTCAACGCTTACACCGTAGCGAGCGATTGCGCCCTCCGAGACCAGCAGGTCGAGGGCGTCAAAGACCTCGTCGCTAGCGAAAACCGCGGTCGGCGGGCAGTGAAGTTGCACCAGATCGAGGGNGTCCATGCGCAGGTTGGTGCGCGAGCGATCCGTCCACTCCCGGAACTGTGCCAAGTGGAAGTTCTCGGGAACCTGTGCACTTCGCCGGCCCATCTTGGTGGCGACGAAGATGTCGAGCTCGGGATTATCTGCAAGGTACGAACCAATCACCTGCTCGCTGCGCCCATCGCCGTAAACATCGGCGGTGTCGAAGATGGTGACGCCGCTGGTGACCGACGCGTCGAGCACGGCACGAGCATCCGCCTCGCTCACATCGCCCCAATCGGCCCCCAACTGCCAGGTTCCGAGGCCGATGGCCGAAACGTTTGCGTGCAGGCGAGTTGAAGTGCGAGTGTCCATGGATTTAGCCTAACCGAGCTACCTTCAGCCGATTACCTGAGCCACAACCTTTGCAAGGCGTTTGCGAATCAAGTGATCGTTGGCTTCGACCCGGTGCATCGTGACGTGGCGCATGCGTTCGATAATGGTCATACCCCCGACAAAAACAAAGGGGNCAAGGGTGCCGTAAATCACCTCGACCGGAACCTTGACGTTGGCAATGTCGCTGACGGCAGTTTGCGACTCAATGGAATTCTGAAGCGAGAGAACAAAAGCACTCCAGTTGTTTTCCGAAACGTCGAGCACATTCTTGATGGGGGACATGCGAGCGAGAAATGCCGCACTCGCGGTGGTGAAATTTTTATTCGCCCGAAGGTATTCGTAGGCCGCGAGGTACAACCCCATGGTGGCGCGCTGAACTGGATCACCAATCGCCCCCGGTTGAACGTAGATCGGTGGCGAAACCAAAATGAGCTTTGACACCGCTGTCGGCCAAGTCGCAGCGTAGCGCGCTGAGATCAGACTTCCCATCGAGTGACCCACCAACTCGAAGGGAGCGCGAAGCTTCAGAGCAGCAATTGTCACCGCGAGGGCGTTGACATGCTCCTCGATTGTGTAGGTGGCGTCTGCCGGAGACGGCGATTGTCCGAACCCCAGCAGGTCGATCGAAATACACCGATGGTGTGCGACGAGCAACGGCACCAGTTCGCTGAACGTCGCGGAGGACGAGGCGACTCCGTGAACCAAGATGACCACGGGGCCTTCCCCCACATCGCTCACGATTGTCAGGCGTGGAGCTCCGCGCAGCCGCCACCGGTCCCAGAGTCGCATGAACACAGTATCCCTGACAAAGGTTGCAGGATTGGGACTTTGGACACCTAGCTGGCGTCGCAGCGCCTCCCATAGCATGGGCTTCATGAGAAGATCGCTGATCCCTGCCGGAATTCTGATCGCCGCCTTGACACTGACTGGCTGCTCAGCGGCCTCCAACTCTTCGACCGATACGGCCGGAATGAGCAGTGGCTCGGTCGGGAGCGGTTCTGTCGGCGCTCCACAAGTGGAAGGGTCGACCGGAACCGGAACCGGCGCTGTCACTGCTCCCACCACGCAGACTGGCTCAGACCGGCAAGTGATCACCAACGGTTCCATGACGGTGAGCGTGGAAGACCCCATTGCCACGGTCGATAAGGCAATCCAAATCGCAGAGACCGCGGGCGGGCGCGTGGATGCTCGCACCGAGAACGCACCAACAAACGGGGACCAAGGCAGCGCGTCGCTAACCCTGCGCCTGCCTTCCGCCACGCTTACCGCCTCGATCGACAAGCTCAAAGCCCTCGGCACTGTGGTGTCGGTTTCCCTCAGCGCACAAGATGTCACCACCGCGTCCCAGGACTTGGACGCCCGAATCACTGCGATGCGCGCGTCGTTGGATCGCCTGCTCGCGCTCATGAAGAACGCCACTACAACTGACTCACTGATTGCTTTGGAGACCGCAATCTCCGACCGCCAAGGCAACCTCGAGAGCCTCGAATCCCAACAGCGTTACCTCGCCGACCAGGTAGCTCTCTCAACGGTTGAGCTATCGCTGATCTCACCCGCCAATGCACCCGCCAATGTTCCGCAGAATTTCTGGAGCGGAATCGTGGTCGGCTGGAACGCTTTTGTGAGCGCGATGAGCGGACTCCTCGTAATTCTGGGAGTGATTTTGCCCTGGCTGGCAATCGCCGCCCTACTAGCGGGTGCGGTCTTGCTCATTGTGCGCTGGAGCAAGCGTCACCACAGGGGAGAAAGCACAGAAGCAACGAAAGAAGCAACGAAGCCCGGCGAACCGGCAACGACTCCCCCGACCAAAGAAACGCCTACGAAGCCATAATGTCGCGAACCATCGGAATCACGGTGGTTCCGTAGAGTTCGATACCTCGCATTGTTGCGGAGTGCGACAACGGGCCGGCACTGTATTTCAGGTCGAAACGGTTGATGCCGAGCGCCGTTGCGGTGGCGGCAATCTTGCGTGCCACGGTTTCGGGGCCACCGACGTAAAGCGATCCATGGGTCACTTCTTGCTCGAATTCGTCGCGAGTCATTGCTGGCCAGCCGCGGTCACGACCGATCCGATCGCGCATCACGCGGTAAGCCGGCCAGAAGAGCTCCTGAGCTTCCTCATCCGTTGCCGCGACGAAACCGGGCGAGTGCACACCGATGGGCAACGAAGGCTTCTCCAGTTGGGCGAGAGCACGGTGATAAAGATCGACGTAGGGCGCAAAACGGGTGGGGTCGCCACCGATAATGGCGAGCATCAGGGGCAATCCGTGGGTCGCAGCCCGCACAACAGATTCGGGGCTGCCGCCGACGCCGATCCAGGTGGGGATCGAACCGGACTCAGTGGTGGGGTAAACCAGTTGATTAGCCAGCGGCGCACGAGTCGTGCCACTCCAGGTCACCGGCGTTTCTTTCAGAAGCTCGACAATGAGCTCGAGTTTTTCTTCGAACAGGCGCTCGTAGTCACTCAAGGGGAATCCGAAGAGCGGAAAGGATTCGGTGAAGGAACCGCGCCCGAGGATGATCTCTGCCCGGCCGTTGGAAATCGCGTCAAGGGTGGCGAAGCGTTGGTACACCCGCACCGCGTCATCCGAACTGAGCACGGTGACGGCCGAACCGAGGTGGATGTTGGTGGTTCGGCTCGCAATACCGGCGAGCACGACGTCGGGGGCGGAGACTGCGAAATCATCGCGGTGGTGCTCACCGATTCCAATGAAGTTGACACCGACTTGGTCTGCCAGCACTCCCTCCTCGACCACATCTCGGATTACTTGGGCATAGGACTTCGGCGTACCGTCATCGTTGTTGGTCACGTCACCAAAGGTGTCGAGCCCCATTTCGAGGACTGCCGGGTGTTCTTTCGCCATCGTTATCTCCTATTTACATGCAAACGTATGTACTCTTCAACCGGGGCTGTGCAGAAATCATTCCCGCGGATCGCGCGCAATGCCACCCACGCCGAGGGCAAAAAGCTCCTCCTCCAAGCGGGTGACATCGTGCGGAGTGCACAACTCAGTTGCCGGAAGCATGGACGTCGCGCTGCCCGCGGCAACAGCCGTCACGAAGGCAGCCTCCGGCGACCACCCTTGCGCAAGACGCAAAATCAATCCGCCCACAAAACTGTCGCCAGCACCGACCGTCGAATCCACCACAATCGCTGGAGCCGGCAATCGCACGACACCATCCTTGGAAGCCAAGATCGCGCCGTCGGCACCGAGGGTGAGGGCCACAAACTCAGCCGAACCTCGAGCGATAAGTTCGGTGGCGGCATCGGTCAGAGCCTGCTCCGTATCCAGCGCGCTCCCCACCAGCTCTGACAACTCGCGCCTGCTCGGCTTGATCATGAAAACGCCGTGGCCGAGAGCGGCAGTGAGTGCCGCTCCCGAAGAATCGACGATGCAGTGTGCTCCGCGATCGTGGGCCAGTTTCGCGACGCGCGCATAGAAGTCGTCGGGTACGCCGGGGGGCAAACTGCCGCTGGCGACCACAAACCCACCGGGCTGCATCCCGCGCTCCAAAGCGGTCAAGCACGCCCGCCACTCCGCTTCACCGAGCGTGGGTCCTTGCAAAACGAACCGAAACTGACGGTCGGTTTGCGTCTCCGCTACGGTGAAATTCTCGCGGGTGCTGCCCGCGATCGGCACCGCCCGCGCCGGCACCCCCTCAGCCTCAATGAGACGACGATAGGCCTCGCCGGTCGGCCCTCCGACAGCATAAACGGCGAAGGAGTGGCCACCGAGACGGTGAATGACACGGGAAACATTCACTCCCCCGCCGCCAGGGTCAAGACGACTCACACCACAACGCATCTTGTGTTCGCTCACCACGCGCTCGGTCGAGGTGCTGACATCGAGCGCCGGATTCATGGTCAACGTAATGATGGGTCGCGCGGGAGCCGACGCGCGTGGGGCGAGCGATTCGGGAGTCGCTGGCGAAACTACCATGGCCTCAAGTTTAGGTGCCCGAGCGGGTGGAGACAGGTTGCCATTGGACCCTTCCTCCCTCGGGGCAACCCACCGAGTCAAGGGACGGCGACAGTGGCGCTCACCACGTCACGGTTTCCCGCGAAGTCGACGACGAACAACTCGACGTACAGGACAGTGCCAGACGGGAGAGTGGTGAAGTCGTATTCGAGGTTGGGCAGATCGGCGTAGAGCCCATAGTCGCTTGTGGCGACCCACTGCTCGGTGCCATCAGCAGCTTGGTTGAGTTGCTCGGGAACTATGGTTCCGTCTGGATTGGTGGTGAGCGCACCATAGGCGCCCAGCGAATCGTTGTACCCGTAGTAGTTCTCGCTGAGGATGTCACCGGTGTTGGAGTCGGTAACGAGCGAGAGTTGCGCGTGCTGATAGGCATCGGACCCGGGGGCGTAGTAGCCGAGGGGAACAGCCATGGTGACGACGCTGTAATCGTTGTTGGCGGTCAGGTCGAGGTATGCCCCTACCGTGTCGTCGCCATCGCTGATGGTCATCGTGGTCAGGTCGTAAGTGCCCAGAGCTTCGCCGGAACCGTCATCGGAGATCTCCGCGGGCTCCTGACCGATGAACGTGGTAGTGCCGCCTTCGACAATCCCATACCGAATGAACGCCTCGGCGAGGTTATCGGAGGCGGCAGCAGGGAAAGACGCACTGATGGTGAGGCCATCCTGGTCGAAGGAGACGTGTGCAGTCCCAGCCGCAAACTGCGCCACCCCATCGGCGGGAAGCTCAGAGCCTGCGCCGTAATATGCAGCGAGAAACTCACTCCACCCCTCGGTCAGCCCCAACTGTTCATAACTGGAATCAAAATAATCGACCGAAGGCGGAAAGTAGATGGACAACCCGGTGGCGCCCTTCGTAGCTTTTCCGTCAACCGAGTCGATTACGGCGTCAGCAATCGCAGCGCTCAGAGTGGACGCGGCGGCAGAAACGGCGGGTGCTTTGGCACCAATTTTTGTGGCGAGCATCGACAGATCACTCATGAAGCTGTCCTGGGCCGGATCGGGATCGGCACCAAAGGTGAGGGTTGCGGCACGCGCACGACCAACAACCGGGGCGATGCTCGAAGCCTGCGTGAGGAGTTCGCCATCAAAACTGGCGAGTGCGGCGTCAACCGCCCCCATGGCCGTCAAATCGATGAAGGACAGGGTAATTTCGGCCGCCGTTTGCTCGGCCTGCGCCTGCGCCTGAAAACCGCTGAGGAGGGCTTCGCCGAGTTCGTCGACCGTTGCCCCACCGTTGTGAACCACCGTTGTGAGCGCTTCATAGTTCCAGCCGTGATCGGGTTCGAGTTCTTCAGACGCGAGGAGACGATCGGCTACCGGGGCGAGGGTGCTTGCCACCTCATAGGTGGCCATGAGGCAGGCGTCAAAACCGAGGAGGTCGAGTTTGTCGACTCCTGCGCCGTCAAGGCCCGCGCTGATTCCCGCGTCGAGTTCGGCGAGCGTCAACTCATCGATACCAGCTGATTCGTCGCCACCCACCCCTGGCCACGCCGCCCCGTGATCGGAAATAATAAGCGCATAGTGATCGGCCGGATAATCCTGCGTGCCCTTGGTGATGAAGTGCGAGAGTACGGCCGGATCTCCGGTATTCACCTCGCCCACATCGTCGATAACGGTGGCGCCTCCGTCAGCGACCTGTAGAACTTTGCCGCCCACCCAGTTGCCGATACCGAGAACCGGAGCGTCGCTGTAGCCATCGGCCCGGTCAACGAAAGCGACCACATTGAGGACGTCGCTAGAGGGCACCGTGCCCATCTCGGCGAGGTCATCCATCATCGGAGCCTCAAGATCGGTGTCCGCAATCGAGTAGCTCAGCACCGTCCAGGTGCCGGAATCGGTAGTGCTTGGACTGGCCGCAGAGCAGGCTCCTAGCCCCGCGACCGTGGAGGCCGCCAGAGTTGCCGCTATCGCGATTCTCAGTCGGTGGCGCACGTTTCTCGTCATGGCGGCGCTCAGCGCTTTCTACAGGGTGAGGATCGGGACGGTCGCGGTCAGAACGACAGCGACCAGGAAAATGAAAACACCCGTCGAGATGAGCACGATTTGGACTCTGAGTTGACGCAAAACGGCCGAAATACCCAGCAAGAACAGTGAGATCGACATCAGAACCGTATTGAGAGTCAGGCGGTCGCTGTAGCTGTTGTACGCGTTGCCCTTGATGACACTAGCTTCGGACTGTGCCTTGGTGTCGCTGTAACTCGCGAAGAGGAAATTTTGGTAGTCCTCGTTATCGAGAGGACTGTAGTAGACGTCAGGATGTGCGGCGTTCTGTTTGTCAGACCAGGCGATAGCCGCCGCGAACTCATCACTGACCGCCTGAAATCGAAGAACGTCATATTTCTCTTGGGCAGACGCAGCAATCGCACTGTCGCTGCTCTGTTCTTCAACGGTGAGCTCGGTCAGGCGATTCCAGACCTGAGTGTCTTGAACAAACTGCTGGTTGCCTTCCAAATACAGCGACTCGGCCTGCGTGGATAGATCGTTGCCCTGCTGATACGCACCCGCCATCTGGCTGTCGTAGAGGGAGGCCTGAAATGAGGCGTAGGCGATACCGATCGAGACCACACCCAACAAGATGGCGACGAGCAGCTCAATATTTCCCAACAGGGAGCGCAGACTTTTTCGCGCAGAATGAGGAACTGTGTCGGCTGCCATGGTGTTACTCCAGAAAATAGTGTGGTCGAGCGACCAGCCTATTATTGTGGAAAACACTCACTGTGCGCCGAGCTGACCCCAATTTAGGGTTCAGCAGGGAGGGGAGAAACGGTTTGTAGTGGACCCTAGGAGATTTGAACTCCTGACCTCCTCGATGCGAACGAGGCGCGCTACCAACTGCGCCAAGGGCCCGTTTGCTGCGTAGCTACGTTATCACGCGCGAACTCCAGCTGTGGTCAGGATCTGCGCTGTACCAATCCCACGCGACCAGTTCGGCGACCAGCGATTCACTGAGAGTGGCCGTCATCCGATCGCCGTCGCCCGGATACCGCAATGAGTAGACCGCCTGCTCGAGGTCGCGCCCAATCACAACAACGGTGGAACCGCGCTCTGCCATCCAGGCGAGGGCTTGGTCATCCCACGGTGACCCGGAAAGTAGCAAAGCCCGGTAGTCGAGCGTCTTGGTGAGATACACATCAACGTGCGACCAATCCCCCGTCTCGCTGCCAAAAGCGGGCATTCGGGGAACCTCCCGCAACATGAGCGACGACTGCTGGGCACTCGACAGGCGGTCGGCGGGAGCGAGAACAAACGTGCCACTCGGACCCCTCAAAGCGCGCGAAATCGGTTCGAGCCACGTAGGACTCGACTCGAACAGTGCGGTGATAGCTTCGGCCCCGGCCCGTGCCACCGTAGCTGGTGAATGCGAGAGTTGAGCGCCCAAGTGGGCGAGCACCTCGGCGAGCACGATAAAAGTGTGACGAAAGGTGCGGCACGAAACACCGCTGATTTCCGCCGCCGCCGCAAGGGGGATGACCACGTCGGCGAGTTCGGCAACGGGGGAATTTTCTCGGTTCGTGATTGCCACAAGGCGCCCCACACCGGCGTACCGCGCAGCGGCGGCGAGCACCTCGACACTGCCACCGGTAGCCGAAATAGCAATGACCAACAAATCGGCTGAGGGCTCAGGCAGAAGGGTTGCACTCGCCAACTCAACACTCACCACCATCCCGCCAGCCCGAGCCTCCCGTGCAATAGTCTCGGCAGCATAAGCACTTGATCCCATCGCGAGGATCAGAACTCGGCTGGTCTCAGGCAAGGAATCGAGCCCCGGAAGCCCGGCCTCAACCGCAGTCGCGAGGCTCGCGAGTGTTTCGGGGAGGCGGACTAAGTCGTCGTAGAAGCGGGCGGTGTCCACGGTTTCTCCTTGCTGCTGCTGACATGTTGCTGGTCCGCCCCATTGTCGTGCGGCGCGGAGCTCTGATAACGGAAAGTAAGCGCTGCATCTGGGGCGTACTGCCAGCGCGGGAGAAAACGGTCGGCGTACACCAGTTCTCGCAGAAGCTGCTCCGCAATGAAACCATCAAGAAGACGCTCGTCGAAGGTTTCACGCGGGGAGGGTCCGTCGGCTGGAGCTTCGGCGAGCGCTGCCCGATACCCCTCAAGCAACTGGCTGTTGGCACTCGTGACCCAGTCAAGCACCACCGAATCGACCGCGCCCAGTCGCTTCATTGCGACAGCTCCGACGAGATCGATCGAGCTGAGCAGGTGGGCGAGATCCCGCGCCGGAAAGTCTGGCTGATCTCTTTCAGCGTCAGAGAGTTGTGGGTCGCCATCAAAGTCAACTACCCAGTATCGAGGGGCTTGCGAGCGTTCCGTCTCTGACGAGGAACGCAGAATTTGGCCAACGTGAAGATCACCGTGCAGGTCGAACACCGGGCCGATAGCGTCATCCGGGATCCCGGCGAAGGCCGCCTTCAGCGTTGGGACTCGCGCGCGCAGCCGATCGCCGGCATCACCGTGCGTGACTCGAAGAGCCTCCTCAAGCGTCGCCTCAGCCCGAGTTCGCATCGCTGCCCCGCTGGGCCTGGGGGAATCCTGCTGTGCGAAGGACACGAGAGAACGATGCAGTGTGGCGGTGAGTTTGCCCAGTCTCGCGGGCCACTCCGGCGCGGCACCACCAGCAACAAAGGCCAGAACATCGTCGACCGCCCAGGTCCAGCCATCGTGGGCATGCTCGATGAGGCCACTCACCGTGGCGATGGTTGTGGTACCACGTTCTGGATGATGCCAGTCGAGTCGGCCAATCAACGGTGGAATTATCGCAGCGCCGCTGGCCTCAGGACTGGCACCAGCACTGATGCGCGCGAGCTGACGAGCGGCGCGATCTGCCCCGCCCCACGAGCCCACGACTTTGACCACGACCGTGCCGTCCACGACGACGGACCAATTGGTCATGTCAACCGCGAATGCCCGTTCGCGTGAAACTCCGACGGCGTGGGCACCTCCCCCACCAACCGCAACCGCAACCGCAACCGCAGGGACAGCTTTTTGCTCGTCCGGCACGGCGGAAGGTTCGTGAGCATGCCAGACGCTGAGGTACCCCGCGCTCACTTCGAGCGCGGAACAGTCCCCCGACCGCACAGCATCCACGATCGCTGCGGCAAGACCGTCTCCGGCAACCGCCAATCGCTGCCGTCCATCGCCGTTGTCCGCCTGGGGGGTCACAAGGCCAGAGGGGCTCACGGTCAGGGCACCGTGCGGGCTCATCAAGGAATCATGATGCTCGCCGCGCGTGTCTCGCTGATCGTTATTCATTGAACCCAAATTCGATAATTGTTATTAATTCCCTGTTACATATGCCTCAGCCTATTGTCATTCATTGCACTGCAGTGCAGTGCAAGAATCTCTAAAACCTGAATCCGCAGAGGTTCCACTGGCACCTCGACTTCTGGAGGCAATCATGCGCTACAAATCACTTACGATGGTGGCAGCCGCCGCGATCACAGCTCTCGCGCTCTCGTCGTGCGCGACAAGCACCGCCGGCAGCACGCTCGACCCCAAAGCTGACATCACGAAGCAAACCCTCGTGGTCGGAATCTGGGCAGACTATTNCCCCGCCGACCTCGCCGCGACTTTCGAAAAGGCCACCGGGGTAAAAATCAAGATTGTCCATCACGCCACCAATGAAGAGATTATGGCGAAGATTACCGCTGGTGGAGACTCCGGCATCGACGTGGCATTCGTCTCCGGCCAGTACGCCCAAGCACTCAACGAAGCACAGTTGCTTCAACCGCTTGAGAAGTCGATGATCCCCAACGAGAAGAACCTCTACCCTGAGGCAACCACGCTCGCCTATGACAAGGGCAACGTCTACTCGATGCCCTACGCCTGGGGAACCACAGGAATTTGTTACCGCTCCGACCTGGTGGCGAAAGCGCCCACCTCGTGGAACGACCTCCTGAACCCCGCACCGGATGTCACCGGCAAGACCACCATGCTCTCGACCGAGCGTTGGCTCGCTCTGCCCGCGCTCAAGGCACTCGGTTACTCGGTCAACACGACCAAGCAGTCGGAGCTCGACCAGGTCAAAGCCCAGATGCTCAAGACCAAGAAGACTCTGCTCGCCTTCGACGACACGACTTTTTACACCAAGCTCGTCTCCGGTGAAGCATCGATGACCGAGGCGTGGGATGGCTGGTGCAACTACGGCATTACCGATAACGCCAACATCAAGTTCGTGGTGCCTTCGGAGGGCAGCGACCTTTGGACGGACACCATGACGGTCCTGAAGACCTCGAAGAACAAAGAAGCCGCCATGGCCTTCATCAACTACATCTTGGAGCCCAAGGTTCAGTCGTGGGTTGCTGACAACATTCTCTACAAGGTTCCCAACAAGGCAGCAATGGCACTCGTCGACCCGGCCTTGTTCGCCCAGTACCCCAACCTCGCCATGACCCCGGCTGAGCTCACCAAACAAGAAGGAATCGTCGATGTCGGCGCCTTCACCCCGCAGTACACGCGACTCGTCACCGAAATTCTGGCCGCGAACTAACGGGTTCGACACGACTTAACGGTTTCGACAAAACACTATGACAACGAGCAACACACCGTCCGGCGCCCCGAGAAAATCGGTGCGCCGGAAGGGTGCCGCCTTCGCCTTCCTCNCCCCCGGCACTGCAGTGCTCGTGGTCTTCGTCGCTGTGCCGATCCTGCTCATCGTTGGCTACTCTTTTTTTCAACGGGGGCGCTTCGGCGGCGTGGTCTTCACCCCCACCCTTGACAACTTTGCGCGGCTGATAGACCCCATCTACCTCGGCGTCATCGGGAACTCAATCGGCACGGCAACCGCTGTGACCGTGTTGGCCCTGCTCCTCGGATATCCCACCGCCATGGTGATCGCGCGACTGCCAGAAAAATGGCGCACCATCGCCCTGATCGCAATCCTGCTGCCGTTCTGGACCAACTTCCTGATTCGCACCTACGCCCTCATCCTTCTGTTCAACAACGCCGGCTGGATCAATCAGGCGCTCATGGGNCTCGGTATTACTCACGCCCCGATAGCCATGCTTTATACCCCTCAGGCCGTTATCGTTGGGCTTCTGTACATGTATCTGCCACTCATGGTGTTGCCGCTCTACTCGTCATTGGCTTCCCAAGACCAACGGCTCTCTGAAGCCGCGACCAACCTTGGCGCCAGCCCCTTTCGGGTTTTTCGCACGGTCNCCCTCCCCCTCTCCATCCCCGGAGCCCTGACCGGCTGCATTTTCGTTTTTGTGCCAGCGATGAGCAACTTCGTGATCCCGGAGCTCCTCGGTGGCGGGAAGACGATCATGATCGGAAACCTCATTCGGGACCAGTTCTTGAAAGCCCGAGACTGGCCGTTCGGGGCAACCCTCGCCCTCGTTCTCACCGTTTTTCTCATCGTCCTACTGCTCGTCCAAAGTCGGGTGTCGAGTCGTTTGACCGATGGCCCGACTCCGAAACGGAGCAAGAAGAATGCGTAACTCTCGACTGCTGAAAGTTCCCTTCTATTTCAGCTACGTATTTCTTTACCTGCCGATCATTGTGGTCGTCATCATGTCGTTCAACTCGTCGAAGAACCTCTTCGTCTGGCGCGGATTTTCTCTCCAGTGGTACCCGGCCGTCTTTGCCGATGCATCGATCATGGAGGGACTCGGCAACACCCTGATCGTTGCCACTTCGGTAACCGTGCTAGCCACAGTATTGGGCACATTAATGGCAGTCGGTATCCACCGGTACACCCGAGGTGGCCTCATCCGGGCTTTCGCCCTCGCGCCCGCCCTGCTGCCCGACCTGCTGCTGGCTATCGGCATTCTGAGCCTCTTCACCCTGCTCAACGGGACTCTCGGACTGCATTCGGTGATCATGGCGCACACCACCTTTGCAATGGCGTTTGTCACGGCGATCGTGTTGGCACGAATGGCCAGCCTCGACCCGAGCTTGGAAGAAGCCTCTCGCGATCTCGGCGCCGGAGCCGTGCGCACCTTTCTGCGGGTCACCCTTCCGCAGCTTGCCCCGGGCGTCGTCGCGGGAGCCCTCCTCTCGTTCACCCTTTCGCTGGATGAATTCGTCATCGCCTTCTTCACTGCTGCCCCCACCNCCCCCACCCTGCCCATAGCGATCTACTCGATGGTGCGTTTCGGCGTCACCCCCGAAATCAACGCCTTGGCCACCATGTTGCTATTCGTCAGCGTTTTTGCCGTGATCGGCGCGCAACGCATGACCCGGATTACGGAGTCCCTATGACCGAGACCGCCCCAGCACCACTGCTCCAAGTGATCGGTGTTCATCACTCGTACGGCGATGTCGCCGCGCTGAAGAACATTTCACTGACCATCGCGGACAACGAGTTCTTCGCGCTGCTCGGCCCCTCGGGCTGCGGAAAGACAACCCTGCTTCGGTCCATTTCAGGCTTTGAGACCCCGAGTCACGGCGAGATTCTGCTTGACGGTGTCGACTTGATCAGCCAACCCGCCCACAAACGCCACGTCAACATGATGTTCCAGTCGTATGCCCTGTTTCCGCACATGAGCGTGGAGAAGAACGTGGCCTACGGTCTCGAAACCGAGGGGCTCGACAAGTCTGAGATCAGCAAACGCGTGGGTGACATTCTCGACACCGTCGGGCTCACAGCATTTGCTAAGCGCCGCCCGGCCAAGCTTTCTGGTGGCCAGCAACAGCGCGTCGCTCTTGCTCGGGCGATCGTGAAACGCCCACGAGTCTTGCTCCTTGATGAGCCACTCTCGGCCCTGGACCGCAAGGTGCGGGCCGAAATGCAACTCGAACTCAAGCGCCTTCAACACGAAGTGGGGATGACCTTCGTAGTCGTGACCCACGACCAAGAGGAAGCCATGTCGATGGCAGACCGGATCGCTGTGCTCAACGCCGGCAATCTTGAACAACTGGCAACTCCGGTCGAGCTCTACTCGCGCCCCGCCACGCGCTTCGTCGCAAGTTTTATCGGCTCCGCCAATCTTCTCGATGGCACTGCCGTTGCAGGCGGCATCGCCGTCGACGGGGTCGCCACTGTTCCGGTCGCCCACACCCTTGCACTCGGAAGCTCCGCCACCGTGGTGCTTCGCCCCGAAGACGCATCGTTGGTTGGTAGCGGCGAAGGGCTATTCGATGGTGTTGTCATCGACACCTTCTTCCTAGGCGGGTCGTCGACCGTCTCCATTGCAGTACCGGGCTTGAGCCGCCCCGTAAGTTGCACGGTGCACGCCACCCAGGTGGCAGCGCGTGGTGACCGGGTGGGCCTCCGCTTCGACGCCAGCCGCGCGGTTGCCGTCTCAAACCCCGAGGGCGCGAACCGTGGAGGTTCGAACCGTGGTGTCGACCCTTCGATTCAGGCGGTCAGTGCGTGACCGGTGGCAAGCCGCGCGTAATCCACAATCAACGCTGTGGCCCCCGCAGAATCGATGACCGGGTGATGGGCGACGATGCGGTAGCCGTAGGCATCCTCCAGCGCGACGAGGTTGCGCGCGATGGTCAACGAATTCTGACGAAGGGTGAAAATGCCTCGCGCAGCACCCTGCTCAAGTACAACCTGGTACATGCTTACCTGCCGGTCGTAGAGCGAAGTGAGAAGAGTGGCAGAGACCGGGTTCCGGCCGGCCGAACCGCCCATCTCGCACAGCAAACGAACCTCGGTATCGTATTCGTCACCGGGAAGGCCGAAAGCAATGAGCGCGAGGATACGGATCACAGGATCGTCGTCGAGCGCCTCCACCATTCGAACCCGTTGCTCGTAAAAACGCTCCATGCTGCCCCGGAGCGCTTCGAGCAGAAGGTCGTCAGTGTTCGGGTAGTAATACAGCACGGCTCCGCTGGTGAGGCCCGCCTCATCAGCAATGCGATTCAGTCGTGCACCATCGGGCCCGTGGGCAGCAATGGCTCGCTGGGCCGCCGCCACAAGTTCACTTCGGCGCTGTTCTTGACGCTTCGGTCTCGCCATTTTCACTCCAGCTCTTACTCGCCTGAATCATTGGACGTTGATTCAATGATAGGGCTAGAACGCCCGCCAAATAGGGTATCTTTCGCTGTTTGCCAGCTGAACGTGACTTCAACGAATACGAGAAACCAGAAGGAAAGGATTAACCCATGAGCGNCCCCCGCCTCACCGTCCTGTTCATGCCAGAGAGCGCCTACGGCCCCACCAATAATTGCATCGGGATCGGAAATGAACTCCTCAAACGTGGTCACCGGGTCGTCTTTGCCGCGGAAGCATCGTGGGCTGGGAAGCTCACTGCACTGGGTTTCGAGGAAGACTTAGTAGACCTTACTCCGCCTCCCGAAGGTGAAGCTGTGGAGCAAGAGGCGGGAGCTTTTTGGAAAGAATACATTCAAGCCATCGCTCCAGAATTTGCCAAGAGTACGAGCGACCAGCTCGAAACAGTGACGAAACCCATTTGGGAAGAACTCATCACCGGCGCGAAATACTGCGAACCACAGCTCAAAGCCATCATCGAACGCACGAAGCCCGACATCATCATCGAAGACAACGTGATCACTTTCCCCGCGCTGTTGAAGGCCGGAGTGCCCTTCGTTCGCATAGTGTCCTGCAACCCACTGGAGATCCCCGGAGAAAACATCGCCCCGGTGTTCTCAGGCCTCGCTGAAAACGACCGCGAAGGTTGGGCCACCTTCCGGGCCGAATACGAACGCACCCACCGGCCGCTGTGGAACGAATTCAACGAATGGGTACAACAACAAGGGGCCGCCCCACTGCCTGACCTCGAGTTCATCCACACGGGCGATCTCGACATGTACGTCTATCCAGAAGTACTCGACTACACCGACGAGCGTCCACTGGGCGAAAATTGGCTCCGGCTCGACTCCTCCGTGCGTCGCACCGAGCGAGAGACAACGGTGCCCGAAGAATTCTTTGACGGCAAGAAACCCCTCATCTATTTCAGTCTCGGTTCTCTGGGCAGTGCGGATGTCGGCCTCATGCGCCGCGTCATCTCAGCTCTCGCAGTGACCGACTACCGCATAATCGTGTCTAAGGGCCCCCTGCACGCTGAGATTGAGCTTGCAGACAACATGTGGGGAGCAGAGTTCCTTCCACAAACAACGATCATGCCCAAAGTCGACCTCGTGATCACCCACGGCGGTAACAACACCGTCACTGAGGCCATGCATTTCGGCAAGCCGATGGTTCTCCTCCCCCTATTTTGGGATCAGTACGACAACGCCCAGCGCGTCGACGAGCGTGGTTTCGGTCACCGCCTAGCCACCTACGAATTCACGCCAACTGAGTTACGCGCGAGCGTGGCCGATCTCCTCGCCGACGCCGCCTTGCGACAGCGACTCGAGGCTGTGGGAGCGGATATCCGCTCTCGAAACGGCCTCGAACAAGCCGCAGCGCGGATTGAAGAACTAGCGCGATCGGCTCGAGCGTGAACGCCGGCACCTCAATCGGCAGTCGCGCCCTTCAGCACGCCGAACAAGGTTCGTTCTGGACAAGCCAAAGTGGTGCGCCGAAAACAAGTGAGCCTCTCACTGCCGACGCAACTGCCGACCTCGTGATCGTTGGAGCTGGCTTCACGGGGCTCTGGTCAGCCTGGCGAGCCCTCGACCGCGACGCTTCCCTAGCGATCGTCATCCTGGAGGGAAAAACGCTCGGCTACGGCGCGAGCGGCCGCAATGGCGGTTTCGTATCCGCCTCGCTCACTCACGGGCTTGCCCATGGCAGGGCGCTCTGGCCAACAGACCTCGAAGCACTCCACCGAGAAGGCAAGACAAACCTCACCGAGCTGGTTCGCCAAATACGCGAAGCTGACATCGACTGTGATTTGCACGAAAGTGGAAAGACCACCATCGCGATTGCCGAGTGGCAGGNCGACGCCCTCGTCGGCGCCCAGAAAATTGCGCGCGAATTTGGCGACAACCTTGAACTGCTTTCTCGCGACGAAATGCAGGCCGATGTGCACTCCCCCAGCTACCTTGGCGGTCTCCGCGACCGCACCGGCACCGTAATGGTCGACCCCGCCCGCCTCGTCTGGGGAATGGCGAAGGTGCTCCGTTCGCGCGGAGTTCAGATCATTGAAAACTCGCCCGTAATCCGCCTCGAGAAAATGGGAGCTGGAATCCGTGCCGTCGTCTCACCGAAAGCCGGAAAAGCGCCAGTCGGGGTCAACGCCAAGCAGGCAATTATCGCCACGGCAGCCTATCCGTCACCACTTCGACGACTTCGCACGTACATCATGCCGCTCTACGACCATGTGCTGATGACGGAGCCGCTGTCTGGCGCGCAACGTGACAGCATCGGCTGGGCTGAGCGTCAAGGCCTCACTGACGCTGGCAACCAGTTCCACTACTTCCGGCTGTCGGCAGACAACCGAATTCTCTGGGGTGGCTGGGATGCCAACTACCACCGCGGTGGCAAAGTAGACGAAGCCTACGAACGGGAGGGCGGGTCATACGAACTGCTCGCGAAGCAGTTCTTCGAAACCTTCCCCCAACTCGAAGGGCTCAATTTCAGCAACCGCTGGGCCGGACCAATCGACGCCACCGCCCGCTTCACGGCAGCCTACGGCACGTCCCACGGTGGACGAGTCGCCTTCGCTGCTGGCCACACAGGGTTAGGAGTCGGGGCATCCCGATTCTCGGCCGATGTCGCGCTGGACCTGCTCTCTGGCGAGGCAACCAGTCGCACGCGCTACGGAATTGTGAAGCGCAAGCCATTTCCCATTCCGCCAGAACCGATCCGAAACCCGATCGTGCAGTTCACCCGCGCGCGCACCTTCGATGCCGACAACAACGCTGGCCAACGCGGCCTGTGGCTACGGCTGCTCGACACTTTCGGTGTCGGCTTCAACTCCTGAGCACTGACACTCCCACCAGCACTCCCCTAACCAGAAGAGGCACCATCGATGAATAGCGGAACGTTTATTGCCGGCGAATACAGTGCGTCCAATGGCGAGCCCATTGAGCTCGTCGATCCTTCGACGGGGCTTGCATTCACTACGCTGCGGCAGTCATCTGTCGGTGATGTCGATTCGGCTGTGGTTTCGGCCGCAGGCGCGGCCGCCGGTTGGGCCGCCCAAACGCCAAGCCAACGAGCCCGAGTTCTGCTCAAGCTCGCCGATGCAATTGAAGCGGACGCGGAGAACCTCACCCGCCTGGAGGTGACCGAGGGTGGCAAGCCATGGACAACCATGCTCGACGGCGAGATTCCGTTTGCAGCCGACAACCTGCGTTTCTTTGCCGGCGCCGCACGGTCGACTGATGGAACTGGCGCCGGTGTTTTCAGTGATGGTTACACCTCCGTGATGACGCGCCGACCGATCGGAACCGTTGCAGGGATTACTCCGTGGAATTTCCCGCTCATCATGGCGTTGTGGAAAGCCGGGCCCGCACTGGCCGCTGGCAACTCGGTGGTTCTGAAGCCCGCGCCCAGCACACCGAGCACGACACTACGACTAGCCGAACTCGCCATCCAGTGCGGGCTCCCCGCCGGGGCACTCAACGTCGTCACCGGATTTGCGGATGTCGGTTCAGCGCTCGTGGCGCACAACGGCATCGACATGGTGAGTGTCACCGGTTCGACTGCCACCGGACGTGCGGTGATGCAGGGTGCCGTCGCTGGCGTCAAACGCGTTCATCTTGAGCTGGGCGGTAAGGCTCCTGCCCTCGTCTTCGCTGACGCAAACATCGCCCAGATGGCTCACGCTGTTGCCATGGGCGCCACCTACAACACTGGTCAAGACTGCACGGCCGCCACCCGGGTGTACATCGAACGCGCGGTGTTCGATGACGCGATCGCCGCCATCAAACATGAACTGGCGCAGATCATCGTCGGAGATCCGCACGACCCTGCCACTCACATTGGACCCCTCATCTCTGCGGTTCACCGCGAACGCGTACACGGCTTTGTGACGAGGGCGGTCGACGCCGGGGCCGAGGCGCTCGTCGGTGGTGCACTGCAGGATGGGCCTGGCTTCTACTACCCGCCAACGCTGATCGTGGGTGCTGCCCAGAGTTCCGAGCTCGTGCAAGGGGAAGTGTTTGGGCCCGTGCTGGTTGCACTGCCCTTCGACGGGGAGGAAGAGGGCATCGCCCTAGCCAACGACAACGCTTACGGGCTCGCATCCTCGGTCTGGACCAGCGATGTTGGGCGCGCAATTCGGGTAAGCCACTTGCTGGATGTTGGGGTCACCTGGGTCAACGACCACTTGCCGCTGGCCAGCGAGGCCCCGCACGGCGGTGTCAAAGGATCCGGTTTTGGCAAAGACATGAGCATGGAGCCGCTGCTGGACTACTCCGTGACCCGCCATCTGATGATCCGTCACGCCATGCCGCCAGAAACGACGGGCTACCGCCCGGCGTAACACCAGCACCTCGACGGGCTACCGCCCGGCGTAACACCAGCACCTCGACGGGCTACCGCCCGGCGTAAAAACAGCACCTCGACGGGCTACCGCCCGGCGCGGGTGTTGGTTGTTGCGTGGGTTGTTGCGTGGGTCGTCAGCTGGCCGCTTGGCGGCGACGGCGCAGTACTTCGTCGAGGTTGGGGGTGGCGGTGCTGTCGGCGTCGACGATGCCCATGGCGGCGAAACGGTTGGCGGTTGCGGGCGCAACTCGTGCACGTTGGGCTGCCGGTTGGGCAGAGGTTTCGGTTTCTGCGGCGGTCAGGGGGGCCGCGACGTTGGGGTTGGACTCGATCGGGCTGTGGGTTGACCGGAGGGCACGATCTGACTGTGCGGCGGCATCCTGAAGGCCAGCGAGCGCACGCTGCTGGTCGAAGGCGGGGCGTTCTTGCACATCGCGCGAGAGGTACAACGGTTTGGGCATCGCTACGGGGGTCCAGACGCGCGGCTGGGCCTGCTGCTGGGCGGGGGCGACCGAGCTGGTGGTGCGCCGAGGTGCGCTAACACTTGCACTGAGGAATGTTCGGGCACGGGCGCGACTGATTGCCGCAAGTCGGCCGAGGAAGGTGAAGGTCGCTGTGGCGGTGATTCCGGCAACGATTAGCACGGCGGGGGCGCCGGGGGCAATCCCGGTGGTGACCATGAGTGTCGCTTGGGTGACGACGGTGATCAGGGCTGTCAGTAGCACCATGGCGGTGAGGGCACGGGTGCGACGTAACCGGCGCGCTGCCGAGGATCTCGAGGCAACGACACCGGCGAGGGCTGGTTGATTGTGGAGAATTCGCTGGGCGTGGCTGCGTGCAGCGGAGGCGGCAGCCGCACGGTTGACGGCATCCGTCAGCTGTTGTTGTTGGCGCAGACTGCGTTGCTGAACAGCAATGCTTCGGGCGGAGGTGTCGGTTCGAATGGCGATGGGGACCTCCGTTGTCTCGGCAAGCACACGAATGGTTTGCTGGAGCCGCAACGCGTTGCGCTCCGTGGCGAGGTATTCGTGGCGTCGAAGCCAGCTCGGCACCAAATACACCAGCCACAGGACTGCGGCGAGCGCCAGGAGGACACTACTTCCCAGCCCCGTGAATTCCATCCTCCTACGTTACGAGTCTCCGTGGCGCGCGGCCGGGAGGTTCGGGGGCGTGTTCGCTGTGAATAACGGCTGGAGCAGCGGCCGAAGCGCTGCTTGGCGATCTGCAGCGCTCACCGCCGCAGTGTCGCGAGGTATCTTGCCGTCCAACCACCGACGTAGCACTCCGGTTGGCAACTCTTCAGCGGTGAGCGCGAAACAGAAGTGGTCGCGCCAGTCACCGTTGATGTGGATGTAGCGCCGGCGAAGCCCCTCGTAGCGAAAACCCAATTTTTCGACCACCCGCAGGCTCGGACCATTTTCGGGGCGGATGCAGATCTCCATCCGGTGCAGTCCGACGTTGAAGAAACAGTGGTCGCTGGCCAAGGCCACCGCTGTGGGGGTGACGCCTTTTCCGGCAAACTTTTCGCTCACCCAGTAACCAATGGTCGCCGACGACAGCGAACCGTAGGTCATTGACGACACGTTGAGTTGACCGGCAACCTGCCCGCGGTATTCGATGACAAAGGGCAGCCCGAGCCCGGCGCGTGCGTTCACCTGCAGGTTGCGGATTCCGGCCCGAACGTCATAGTTCATGGGGGCCCCGGGGTTGGTGGCCTCCCATTTGCGGAGCCAAGCGCGGTTGTCGAGCAACTCGCGTTCCAGTGCTTTGGCGTCACGAAGGCGCACCGGACGAATCGAAACATCGCCCTCGCGCAGGGTCGGGATTATCGCTGGCACTTTACTCGAGAGTGTTCGCGAACGCTTTGAGCCACGGGCGAAGTTCGGGGCCCAAATCGTGACGTTCCACCGCCAGTTGCACGATTGCTTTGATGTAGTCCAGACGGTCACCCGTGTCGTAGCGTCGACCGTGAAACACCACCCCATAGACACCGCCGGCAATGTTCTTTTCGGCAAGGGTGAGGAGGGCATCCGTGAGTTGAATTTCATCNCCCTTGCCCGGCTGCGTCTGCTCAAGGACATCAAAGATTTCGGGCTGAAGCACGTAACGACCGATGACGGCGTAGTTCGATGGCGCGGTTCCTGGTGCGGGCTTTTCGACGAGCGAAGTGATTCGCACGACATCGTCAACGTCGGTCGTCTCCACCGTCGCCACGCCGTACATGTGGGCGAGCGCAGGGTCCACCTCCATGAGCGCGATGACGGTGGCACCCTTCTCGCCGGCAACCTCGATCATCCGTTCGAGGAGAACGTCGCGGGAATCGATGAGGTCGTCGCCGAGGAGAACAGCAAACGGCTGATTGCCCACGTGCATCCGGGCCCGCAATACCGCGTGGCCGAGGCCCCGAGGGTCGCCCTGCCGCACGTAGTGGACATCTGCGAGATCGTTCGAGAACTCAACCTTCTTCAGACGATCGGTGTCGCCCTTCTGCTCCAGCGTTGCTTCCAGCTCGGTCGCGCGGTCGAAGTGGTTCTCGAGGGCGTTCTTGTTGCGGCCAGTGATGAGCAAAACATCGGTGAGTCCGGCAGCCACCGCTTCCTCAACCACATACTGAATTGCGGGCTTGTCGACTACCGGGAGCATCTCCTTCGGCATCGCCTTAGTGGCCGGCAGAAATCGGGTTCCGAGTCCTGCCGCGGGGATAACCGCTTTAGTGATGTGCATTGACATAGAGCAAGGTTACTGGCGTGGCTCATAGAATGGGCGAATGAACTCTGACGTCGGCAACATCAAACGCGCCCTGCGTGCGGAGCTTCGCGAACGCCGTCGGTTGACGACGCCACGAGAACGCGAAAGCGCGACAGAAACGCTCACGACGCACCTCATCGAACTAGCAACCCGCCTAGAAGTTCGCTCCGTCTCGGCCTACCTCTCAACCAACGACGAACCGAGTACCCGCAATTTTCTTCTTTGGGCTCTCGAACACGACATCACCGTCTATTTGCCCATCTCCCGCGAAGACGGCCTCCTCGATTGGGCGACGTTTGACGGAACGGATGAAGAACTCGACCTCCTCGGAATGCCCACCCCGAGCGGCCAACTGCTCGGCCCGATCGCAATCAACGAAGTCGACCTGATCCTCGTTCCCGCGGCGGCAATCGACCAGACCGGAATGCGGATGGGCTGGGGCCGCGGCTACTTCGACAAGACCCTCGGCTCAATGGAACGACGCCCACCGGTCTATGCTGTGATATTCGATAGTGAGTTTGTTGACTCCGTGCCCAGCGAGGTGCACGACCAACGCGTCGATGGTGTTGTGACACCGCTCGGCATCACCACTTTCGCGGCGGCCTAGCCGCTCAGCCGGTGCGTTCACGCCCGGCACCACCCCCTTGGAGACACCTTGCCCACATACTCTTACCGCTGCACAGTGTGCAGTACGGCGTTCGACATCCACCAGGAATTCACCGATAGCTCGCTCACGGTGTGCCCCACTTGCGGTGGCGCGCTGCGCAAACTTTTCTCTGCCGTCGGCGTGAGTTTCACCGGTTCAGGCTTTTACCGCAACGATTCGCGGGCCGAGGCTGGGGCCTCCAAGTCTTCCGGCGGCTCGGGTTCGGGTTCGAAGGGCTCCGAGTCCGGAAGCAAAGAGAAGAAGACCGAGACCGCGAGCGCACCGGCCGCCAGTTCTGGCACCAGCGGCGCGACAGCGGCTCCATCATCCGCGGCTAAGTCATCCGCGGCGCCGTCATCCGCCGCCCCGTCATCCGCACCAGCGGCGAAGCCTTCGTCGGGAACGTCCAGTAGCTAGCAACGGTCCGACCATCCGTTCGGCCGGTTGATTTGACCTGCGTGCGGTGTGTTGGTGTGAAGTGAACCGCGTGTTGCGAATTGCTCCTGTTGGACGGCCGAGTGGGGTGGGGCGGGCTGCTCGCTAACCCCAGTGGGGCGGTTTGTCTGCTTTGAGCTGGGCATCGTTCTCGGTGCCGCTTGAGCGTGATGCTTCTGGCGTCGGATGAGGATCAGTGCCGTCGACCGCTGCCGTCCTCACCCGCGGGTGTTTGCGAGCGCGCGGCGCAGTAACCGGCTCGCTTGAAGCCGGTGTTTCTGAGACTGAACTCACTGAAAAGCTCCAGCGACCACGGCAATCGGCTCGGTGACTGGAGGGCGTTCAGCCCCCAGCAACGCAGCCACCCGGCGCGCAACGGCATCCGGGTCGCTGAACAGTTCGAACGAGTGTACGCGGAGGTAGTGCCAGCCGAGGCGACGCAGCAGTTCGGGGCGGAGCCTGAGCGACTCGCGTAGCGTGCGAGCGTTGAGCACGGCATCCGTCTCAATGGCGACACAAATGCCGCCGTGCGAGGCGACGAGCCCAAGCTTGCCGCGGTGACCCAAAGCAACGTGGACACCGAGTCCAGTCAGTCGCCGAGCTAGGTCGACGAGCATCGGGTCGCTGTCGTCGGGAATCGGCTCATCGGCAAGGCGCGCGTCGACATCGGCAAGAATGTCGGCGAGGGCCACAGCGCCGTGGCTCATTCTGGTTTCATCGATGTCGTCGGGAGTGAAGCAAGTGACAATTACCAGCGAGCGACGAGCGCGAGTCATTGCGACCGCGAGGAGTCGCTCCCCGCCGGGCAAGCCGAGCACGCCGAAATTGGACAACACTCGACCGTGAGGGGTTCGACCAAAACCGATAGAGAAGATCACCCGGTCGCGACTTTCGGCGACCGCTTGGTCAATGGTCATTACGGCGAAAGGTTCTGGGCGATCCCCGTTGATGAAGTCGGTCAATTCTGGGCGTGATGCAACCGCCTGAAGCACAGCCTGCTGCACCCGCACCGCGTGCAGGGGGCTAGCCGTGATGACCATGAGGGATTCACGTGGGCGGTTGTTGGCGTGGGCGAGCACGAGGTCGACGACGCGGGCAACCTCGGCGCCAACGCTCTCGACGGTTCCCGTGTCCGGGTCCGGCATGCCGTGGCCGTCAGCAACGTATTCCAGCGAGAGACTCCCGTGCCCCAAGAAACTGCCAGCCCATGGAAGGGAATCTATGCGCCCGCCGTAAAAACGTCGGTTGACTAGTTCGGCGAGGTCCTCACCACCGGGTCGGTAACTTCGTGTCAACGAGAACGTGGGCAAGAGCGTTGCTAGGCGCGCGAGCGCCGAGTCATCGTGGGCCGTGTCGAGGAACTCTTCGCGGTTTCCGCCGTCGGCTGACGTATCGTTTTCAGCGAACTCGGCGATCGCCACGGTGAAAGGTGCAGGCGTTTGGGTCACCGGGTCGCCAAAAGCGACAACCTGGCGCGCACGACGAATCGCTCCCACATTTTCGGCCAATGTCGTTGCACCAGCATCCACCAGGATGACGGTGTCAAACGGGATCGATGAGGTTATCGATGCAACCTCGTAGGGTGAAGCGAGCCAGACCGGTGCGATTGCGCGGGAAAGGTGGGGCGCGCTCGTCTGCAAGTCGAACGGAGTGAGCTTCTCACGACGCAAAGCTTGCTTGAGCAACTGGGCCTCCTCGGCCCAATCGATGATGCCGACCTTCCAGCTTTCCGCCAGTTGCCAGCCCAACAGCTGTGCACTGCCCGCAGCGTGCGCTTCATCGACGAGTCGGAAATCAGCTTCGAGTCGTTCAAGAACTCCGGTGTTCGCTCCGAGCAAGGCGTGGTCGGCCTGCAACAGCGATTCGAGGGCTGACTGCCACCAAGCCAGCTCCAACTCCCCTGCGACCATGCTTTCAGGAACGTGACGCTCCGCGAGGTCGCTGATGAGTGGATCAAGTTGCAATTCACGCAGGGTAACCATCAGTTCGGTGCGCTCGTGAAGGTTTTGGAGAACATCTGACTCGGCGGCGAGCGCCTCAATGCGATTCACCAGTACCGCAATGGGTTGACTACCCAACGCGGATTCGGGGGTGAGCGAGCCAAGCGGAACGTCGAGTGCCGCCAAGTTCTGGTCAACGACTTGGAAAGCAACTTGGACGTCGGCGATCCCGACAGGAACCTCCGGAGTCACCCCTTCGGCCACAAATCTCTGCCACATCACACGCTGCTGCTGAATGCGCACCAATGCTGCATTCATGTCACTCACGTGAACGCCGGGCCGCACATACTCCTTCGCCAGCTTTCGGAGGCGTCTGCGGTTGGAACCAGACATCTCTGGGTTGTCGCGACGTGACGAGGTGGCCACAACGAGTTCACCAATTGAGCGATCAAACACCATGGGCTGGAAACGGTCGAGGGTGTCGCGAAGGTCGGTGAGGAGCCGCAGATACACTCCTAGCTCGTGGATCGTGCCGAATGGTCGCATCCGGGTCGAAGAAATCAACGAGTTTGCCCGCTCGAGAAGGGCCGGGAGCTGATCGTGAGCGAGTTTCTTGGCAACTGCGTGTGCTTCTGCTGCATCACCGCTGGTCAGAAATTGAGCGCCATACCAGGGAGAATCTGCCGGACCGTAACGGAATTCGCCCAGATTGGCTGCCTTTACCATGACCGCCGCTGCTGCGTGCCGATCGGTCGCCAGTGCCTCAACGGCCGCACGGCTCAGTCGTGCCGTCGTGGTTGGGGGTTGCGGCAACAAGGCCAGTGCGGAGAGTTCGCGAATGCACTCCAACACCGAAATGCCGAGAACCGGATCCGGTCGCCCGAGGGCACCACGATAGTCAAGGATGACCTTGCGGAGGCGAGTCAGCGCTTCATCCACGTCACTGACGATGGGCTGTTTCGCTTTTTCATTTCGAGAGATGGAGCGAATGATGTCCCGCCGAAGGGACTGCGGCGAAACAGCGGCCCCCGGCAATCCGATGTCGCCCAGGCGCTGGGAAATCGCTTTCAGTGAAGCGCGACGAGCACCCACCACGAGCACGCGCTTGTTCTGCCCAACGAGCGCACCGATCGCATTCACGATGGTCTGAGTGCCACCGGTTCCCGGCAGTGTCTTGATGACGACAGAGTTTCCGGCCGCAATGTGCGCTACTACGCCCTCTTGCTCGGAATCTGCGTCGAGAAGAAGGGTGTCTGTCTGGGGCGGCCGCTGATCAGAAGTTTCGGTGCGAACCGGAACGAAAGATTCCTGCACAGCCCACTTAGCTGAGGGATTTCCGGCGAGGGCATCAAGCACCGGATGCTCGAGGGAGATGGCATCCACGCTCATCTCCGTCGCCACATCAACGAACGACGACACCACTAGCCGCGGGCTGACGCTGAAACGTTCGAGGTGGGACGTGAGCCCACGAAGCCGGTCGATAACAGGGTTCGGTTTGAATGTGCCGTCATCGTCGGTGAGGGCGACAAAGGCATCCGCATCGAGGCGGAGGTTGAACTGCAGATCGAGTGCACGCGCCAGGGCGGGGTTGAGGAACGCCGGACCGCGGAGTTTGACCTCAAAGTCACGACCATGGCGCCTGATGGCGAGAGGACGCAGTAGCACGGGGGCAGAGAACTCTTCGCTGCCGTTACGCCACTGTGCAATCCCAATACCGAGGTGAACCGAATCGATACCGCGCGCGGTGGACAGTTCGAGCCCCTTTGCGGCAATCAGCCCTGCGGCAATGTTCGCCGATCGGAGGGCCAAATCGTCGCGGATGAGGCTGGAAAGAAGCGTGGGCTTGCCCGTGATGAACTGCGCAAGTCCGCCCGGATGGGTTGTACTCAATTCGATACGACTGCGGGGCGCATCCACGAAGTGGAGGAGGGCTGAGCGACCACCAACCGTGGCAAGCTCTTCACGCCACACTGCCCAAACGGGTTCGGCGACGTTGAAGGGCACCACACCAGGCTCACCGATCCTCAGATCGTGGGGTGAAGTCACTTGGTAGGGCGCCGCGGCATGGCCGTCTTCAGGCTCCACCACGAAGTCGTTGTCATTTCGATTTGCACGCCACACATGGCAACAATAAAGCGCAATTCCGGAAAATCCGGGAGGATACGCCGTTAATTGACTTCAGACTGTGCTCCCAGAGCGAAACGCACGGAGCCATCCGCGGCTACTTCCGCGTCCAAGATCTGATTCTCCAAAGCATCACGAGCATTGAGCTCGACGAAGAGTCGCGCGTCGCCCTGTTCCACGACTTCGTCGGTGGGTTCGGGGGCCATCGCGACGTCGACGCTGAAGGATGTGCCGCTGGCTTTGTCGGAAACGATGCGAAGGCCACCGGTCTCGGTGCTGGGAGTTCCCGCCACAATTGTCTTGACGACGGAGCTTGCATTTTCGGTCATGGTGAGCATGGTGCGTCCTTTCGGTTGGGAATTGAACTGACCACGCTTCTCCCATTGGGACCGAGGATCAACCCTTGGCACGTTTTTGTGAGGGGATTCCCACCTAGTTCGAGAATTAACTCGAACATACGTTCGAAACTTGCTATCGTTGCCGCATGAGCCTCACCTACCAAGCCTCACTCCTCGATGACCTCTTCGCTGAGCCAGAACTGCGCCCGCTGGGTTCCATGGTTGAGCGCATCGAACTGGATCACGGAGCCTGGATCGACCTTCGCCCGGGCTGGATGTCCAACTCTGATGCTCTCTTTGAACGACTGGCCGTGAACGTGCGCTGGCGCGAGGAAGAGCGCCAAATGTATGACCGAATCGTCGCAGTGCCGCGACTGGTTTCGTGGTTCGGTCAGGGCTCCCNCCTCCCCGAGCCGGTGCTGGGCGAAGCCCAGACCTCACTCAACGATCACTATGGCCGCCCGGCCGGTCAGGTTTTCAGCACCGCGGGCTTATGTTTTTACCGCACTGGCGATGACAGCGTTGCGTGGCACGGCGATCGCGGCGGGCCAGCGGCGCACCGCAACACCATGGTGGGTATTTTGTCCGTCGGTGCTGCGCGCACGTTGTCCATTAGACCCGTTGGTGGAGGCCCAACCCTCAAGTTTCCCCTCGGGCACGGGGACCTCATTGTGATGGGTGGAACCTGCCAGCGCACCTACGAGCACGCCATCCTCAAGACCAAGCAAGCTGTCGGCCCCAGAATCAGCATTCAGTTTCGGCCGGCTGGCGTCTTCTAGAGCGTTGTCGTCCAACCTGGCGGTCAGACTTCGGTGAGCGCCCCGGTTGCATCGAGCTCGAGAATGAGCGTGAGGTCTAGTCGTGCGAGAAACGCGTCATCGTGGCTGACCACGATGACGGCGCCACGATAGCTCTCGAGAGCGTCCACCAGCTGGTCGATGCTGCGTAGGTCGAGACTGTTGGTCGGTTCGTCGAGCACCAGAAGCTGGGGNGGTGGATCGGCCAACAGTATCCGGGCGAGCGCCACCCGAAAACGTTCGCCTCCGGAGAGGGAGCCCACCGAGCGACCGACGCCATCGCCACGAATCAGAAACCTCGCAAGCTGGTTACGGATGGTTCCCGCCGGCACGTGGGTTGCCGCCGACTGCACGTTCTCAAGGACGCTAACTGAATCATCCAGATCATCGAGCCGTTGCGGCAGGTAACCAACAGCATCCACGAAACTCACCGCGGTTGCATAAGCCGAATCTGCACCGAATGCCCCGTCAGGGGCCCTCTGAATTAGCGACTCGAGAAGCATGGTCTTACCCACACCGTTCGCTCCGATCAGCGCCAGCCGCTCCGGGCCCTGAATGATGAAGGTGCGCCCCGATCCGGCACCCGTAAGTTCTGCGATTCGACGGCTCGCAGGCACCTCGGGGTCCACCAAATCCACGTGAATGTGGTCGTCATCACGAACCCGTGCGTCGGCGGCATCGACGGCAGCCTGTGCCGAGACAACCTTGCCGTCCGAATCGGTGCGCAGCTTTCCGGCTGACACTTGGGCGTTTGATTTGCGTTGGTTCATCAAGATCTTTGCGACACGCTTGTTGTCGCGGGCGGTCTGGGCATTGCGCGCCCTCCCTGCCAACGTCGTTTCCGTTTCAATTCGTTGACGCTTCTGCGCTGTGAGAGCCTGTTGTGCGTCTCGCGCTCCCTGCACTGCCGAACGTTGCTCGCGGTCGAGGTTTTCACGCCACGCGCTGTAGGGTCCGCCAAAGACGCTGAGCTTTCTCGCGTGCAGTTCGGCAGTGTGCTCGGCGAGTTCCAACAGCGCAGTGTCGTGGCTCACTACGATCAGGGTTCCCGGCCACGAGGTCACCAGCCCTGCAAGGCGAGCGCGCGCCGCCCGATCGAGGTTGTTGGTGGGTTCATCCAGCAGCGTGATTGGTCGGCGCAACAGCCGGAGTCCGGCGATCGCGACCACGATGGATTCTCCGCCCGAGATCTCCCCCACTCGGCGCCCAAGGTCTTTCGACGTCAGCCCAATCTCGCGCAGGGCTTCGTCGGCGCGAGTCTCAATGTCCCAGTCATCCCCCAGCAGGTCGAAGTTCTGCTGAGCAACATCGCCCCTCTCAATCGCCCGCAGCGCAGCAACCTTGTCGGCGATACCCAGAAGCTCGGCGACTGTCGCGGCGGTGGCCAGAGCGAGCGACTGCGGAAGATAGCTGACCTCCCCGGCAGTCACGATGTGGCCCGTCGTTGGCGCCAGCTCGCCCGCGATCAGGCGAAGTAATGTTGACTTGCCCGAACCGTTATCCCCCACCAGCCCGGTGCTGCCTGCCGTGAACGTGCCGCTGATCCCATCGAGGGCGACCGAGCCGTCGGGCCATCGAAAGCCCACATTCACCAGAGTGACGGATGATTCTGAATCGGTAGTCACGGCGCCCCTCACCTTCATTTCAGCGTATCCCACGCGAATGTCGGTGCACCGTGCGAGACTCGATTTCACGTTCCAGAGCGATAGCGATAAGTACCTAGCTTGCTATCCGGCAACCCTCAACCATTGAGCGGGGTGCCCTAGGGGAAGAACGGGTTTGCGACACTCGTCGCGAACAAGTCAGTGGAGTGTCAGCGCCCAGCGCTGCCTCCGGAGAACTCAGGAGAATCCCTTGTCCGACATCCACGATCCTGACCCCCGCTACTCCCGAGAGCTCCGCGAGCCCCGCGCGCGTGACGACCGCAGCGGTCGCGCACCGCACGGCGACGTCTGGGGCTCGATCCCCAAGAACGAGCGCTTCGCGTGGAGTAACGCCCTCATCGATAATCCGCCAAAGGTCCTGAACACACTGGGCCGAATGGCGAACCGCACACAGCGCTACAGTCAGGGCGTTGTGTCACTGAACAGTTGGGTGAAAGTTGCCCGCCACTACAACGACCTCGGCCTCAGTGCCGCGGACTGGCTCCTACTCAAAGACGTTCTTGCGCCGCTCGAGCCTGACCCGTGGGGCGATTGCAGCGCCGAGGAACGCCGCGCTTGGAGTGCCGCAACGATTGCGTTTCCCCCGCACTTCACGGGAGCGACCATCAGCGCCATGGTTGGTCGACACGTGCGACGCACCGAAATAAACATCTGTGCGCCCTGGATCTCGCTGGCACTCGAGTTTCGGGCCGCCGATTTCACTGTTGAGGAATTCGTTCTGTTGAATGAACTCGTCAAGGCTTTTGTTGACGATCGGTCGCTGCAGTGCGACCTCGCACTCGTTCCTATCGCCAACGATCACGACGACTACCGGGTGATTCAGCTCCGGGCGGCGGACTGGTTGTCGTGGCTCTTGCGTTGTCGGGGCGGCGCCGATCCGGCCGCGCTGATGGCCCGGATAGTCGCGCCCGAGTATGACTTCGCCACGCACGGCGATCCACGGGTGCGTTGGAGTGGTCCGTTGCTGCAGAAGTATGCGCCTGAGAGTTAGCCGGGACAGTCGCTCTAGGCTCAAGGAGCGACCGCTCAGCGATGTATCGTTAAGTATCGCTGAGCGGCTTTCAGGGCCCTCCCCCCACTTCAAGAAAAAGGATCCAGCATGAGCAATTCATCNCCCGCCGGCTTCGACCTGTGGGAGGCCGTCGACGGTCTCCGTGAGGCTTTCGCCCCGCGCGTCACCGGACGCATGGGTCGTGGCGACATCCGCACCGCCATCCTCGTCGCCCTCACCGAAGAGCCGATGCACGGCTACCAGATCATCCAGTCCATCGAGAAGAGCACCAAGGGTGCGTGGAAGCCCAGCCCCGGCTCGATCTACCCCNCCCTTCAGCTCCTCGCCGATGAGGGTCTCGTCAGCGCCGAACAGGTTGGCGAGCGCAAGGTTTACTCGCTCACCGACACGGGTCGCGAAGCCGCTGCCGAGTTCGCGAAGGGCTCCGAGCCATGGAAGCCCAGTCGCTCCTGGGACACCGGGCGCAACGTTGCTATTCCGAAGGCCGGCGCAAAGCTCGCCCAAGCCGCAGCGCAGGTAGCGCACAGCGGCACCCACGAGCAGGCTGAGCGCGCCGTCGCCGTCATTGACGAGGCGCGCCGCAAGCTGTACGCGATCCTCGCCGAGGACTGAGGGCATGCCGCGCACTAGCGGCCGCGCCCCCACGAACGACCCAGCACTGAAAGCTCGTTACCGTCGCATCATGCGGTTCGCCGCTCGTGCGCTGGCGCAGGCGTGGTGGTTCGAGCTTGTCCTGCCACAGTTCGGTTTGTCGCGCCTCAGCGCACGGGGGCGAATCCGCCGCCTGCAGAAACTGGCGCGTCGCTTCCACGACCTTGCTGCCGACCTCGGCGGGCTGATGATCAAGGCTGGCCAGTTCCTCTCGTCGCGCCTCGACATCCTGCCCCCGGAGATCACCCGCGAACTCGAAGGTCTACAAGACGAGGTTGCTCCCGAAACTTTCGAGAGCATCCTTGCCCAGATCGAGCGTGAGCTCGGCATGCCCGCCTCGCAGGCGTACGACTACTTTGAGGAGACACCGATCGCCGCGGCCTCCCTCGGCCAAGCGCACCGCGCTCGCCTAACCGCGGAGATTGCCGAAGATCTCGGGTTCACCGACATCGTGGTGAAGGTGCTTCGCCCCGGCATCGAGGAAATCGTCGAGGTTGACCTTGCGGCGCTGCGCCGTGTTGGGCGCTGGATGTCACGGGTGAAGCTTGTTTCCCGTCGCGCCGACGCCCCGGCGTTGGTGGAAGAGTTTGCTTCGACCAGCCTGCTCGAGATCGACTACCTCGCCGAGGCGGGTAACGCCGAGCGTTTTGCGGCCGATTTTGCGAACGACCCTCGGGTTGCCGCGCCGACCATCGTGTGGGAACGCAGTGCCCGTCGGGTGCTGACTCTCGCCGATGTTACGGCGATCAAGATCACCGACGTGGCCGGGCTATTGGCTGCTGGCATCGATCCGAACGCGGTCGCAGGCGAGCTAGCACGGGCAACCTTCCAGCAGATCTTCGTGGCCGGTTTCTTTCACGCCGACCCACACCCCGGCAACATCTTTGTGACCCCGGATGCCTCGGGCGACGCTAGCGCGTTCACTCTCACCTACATCGACTTCGGCATGATGGGTGAAGTGGGCGACGAACTGCGCTCGGGACTCCAGCAGTTCATCTTCGCCATTGTGGCTCGCGACGCTCGCGCCTGGGTGGTGGCTACTCAGCGCCTCGGCCTCCTTTTGCCCTCCGCTGACACCGTGGAGCTTGAACGCGCTATCAGCGCCCTGTTCGACCGCTTCGGCGGCCTCGGGGNGGCCGAGTTGACCCGCATTGACCCGCGCGAGCTCCGCGACTTCGCCCTGCAGTTCAGCGAGCTGGTGCGCACGTTGCCGTTCCAGCTTCCCGAAAGCTTCCTGCTGTTGATCCGCACCGTCTCGCTGATTTCGGGCGTGACGAGTGCCCTCAACCGCGACTTCAACATGTGGGATGCTGTCGACCCGTTCGCCCGCACCCTCCTCAACGGTGGCGGCACCAGCACTCTGCGCAGCATCGGCCGCGAGGCGGTCAGCATCGCTTCCGCCCTCGCCCGACTCCCTCAACGGCTGGATGCCCTCGCCACCCGCCTCGACCGCGGCGACTTGGCCACCCGCAGCCCCGAAGTGGAGCAGCGCCTGCGCGTGCTCGACAGAAGCCAGCGCCGCACCACGTCGGCGATCCTGTTCGCGGCGTTCCTGATTGGCGGCATCCTGTTGCGCCCCACGGATGAGGTTCTCAGTTGGGTGCTGATGGGAACGTCGGCGTTGCCGCTCCTGCACGTGATCTCTCCTTGGCGACTTCCCTGAGCTGAGTGCGTACGTGGAGCCTCGACNCCCCATTTGGCTCGCCAGCCGTCATAACTCGATTTTTTGTCGAGTTGACCGGTACTGTCGGTCTGAGGGAGAAACATGTCCAGACGGATCGTCGCCACAACCGCCACGCTTGCCATCGCACTGGTGCTCGGACTTACGCTCGCGCCCACTGTCGCCACGCCCGCCCTCGCCGCTTCCAACCCCGACCTGTTCTCCTTCACCGACGGGTTCGGCGAGCGCCCCTTTCTAACATCCACGATCACCGTGAGCGGCACCGCGGACCCCGCCTCCGGCAGCCTCGAGATCGTCAGAGGTGACGGCTACGACGGCTGTTCGGCGGACGTTGATCCGGCATCCGGTGTCTTCAGCTGTGCCCTAGAGGTAAACCAGTCCACCCCCAGCCTCAGTATTAGCGCGCAACACCATGAACCTGAGCGCGAACCCGTAACACTCGGCACCGCCAACGTGAGCATTCTCCTACCTCCGGGGCTCAATGGCATAGATGGCGAAAGCCCGACACCCACGATCATTTCTGACGCCCCCTTCGCGCACATCACTGGTCGTGGAATCCCCTCGGCAGATGGCATCACCACAACAGTTCATGCGCTCGTCACTACGACTGATGGCGACGTCTCCTGCACCGCACTGACCGACGGTGAAGGCTTCTTTGACTGCGAACTGCCGAGCGCCTTGCTCGCCGGCAGCTACGCCCTAGCGGTGACTCAAGAGCCGTCGTGGGCCAAGGGCACTCGCTCGCTTCCGGCGTGGGATGGGGTCACGCTCGTCGTCCGGGGGCCCGAGTTCGTCATCGACGGCGAGGCCGCCTACACTCTCGATCAGGGCGATTCCCTCACCCTCACTGGCGCCCTCGACACCGGTGGCACGGACCTCAACCCCAGCACCGCAATTACGGCCACGATGTCGATCGACGGTACGAAGACCGCGCCGTTCGAGTGTGGACCCATCGTCGAGACCAACCGGTGGGAGTGCGAGTTGGCGACCGCCCCCACGACAGCCGGCAACTACAGAGTTGAGCTTGCTGCCACCACCGACAGCGGGCTCATCGCCCGCGACAGGTCACTCGCGGTTACCGTCAACGGGGCACCGCCGGTCGAGACGCCGGCAGTTACGCCACCGGCACCGACAGTCGCGCCCACACCAACGCCTATGCCTGCGCCGGAAGAACCCCTTGACGTTACGGTGGTCCTCGGTGGATTCGACGGTGCCCTAAGCCCGGGTGAGGCGTTCTCCATCTCCGGCGCAAACCTCCCGCTGGGGACCACCATTGACGCGGAGATCCAGTCAACGCCGATCGCCCTCGGTTCGACCGTGGTCGGCACCGACGGCACATTCAGTCTCGCCACGGCCATCCCACTCCAGATCGAACCCGGTGCTCACACCATTGTGGTTACGGCCACGGCACCAGGTCGTGGGCCTGTGGTCTCGAGAACTCCCGTCATCGTCTCGGCAGCCGATGGATTGGCCGAGGCTTCCGCTGCCGACGCAACGACTATCACCCCCAGAGGTGACCGCTCAATCTCTGCCGCCTCCGCACGCAACGAGCCCGGAGCCACGAACAGCCTGAGCGAGTCGATCCGGCCGTTCTGGGAGACCCTCGCGAGCCCTGTCGCGATCGGTTCCGCCGTGCTCGCCGGTTTGGTTTTCTTGGTGTTCGCGGCGTTCCCGGCAGAACTGCTCACCGCAGCGATCAAGGACCGCTACCAAGTAGTTCACCGCCGTCGCAGTACTCGCTCCCCACGGTGGCTCGCGCAGGCAACAGCTTGGTTTGCCACCCGCCCCGTTGTCGGCGGTGTCACTCTCCTGGCCACGGCGTCTCTCATCACCGGCTTCGCCGACCCCGCCTTCGGCTTCGACCTCGCTTCACTTCGTCTTCTTCTCGCCTGTTTCATCGCGGGCTTCGCGGTCTCCTATGGAGCCCACGTCATCACCAGCCGGGTCATGACTCGACGCTGGTCACTGCCGACGAGTATTTCGCTCCGGCCGTACACCCTCATCATCACCGTGATCGGGGTGGTCCTTTCGCGGGTGCTCGACTTCTCGCCCGGTTTCCTGTTTGGCCTCATGCTCGGTCTGAGCTTTCCGGCCGGAACAACAGCCGCCTTGCGTGCTCACTCCCGCGTTCTGCGCACGGGCATCATCCTCGGAATCGCCGTTGTTGCCTGGGTTGCCTACAGCTTTGTCAGCGCCGGCCTCACGACCACCGAACCCTCGTTCGCGTTGGCACTCCTGCGGGACTCCCTCGCCGCACTTTCGACCGCAGGACTTACCGGGATGCTCATCGCGATGCTCCCGTTCCTGTTCATGGATGGACACGACCTCTGGAATCACTCCAAGCGAGTGTGGGCCGGCATCTACGCGGCGGTCGTTGTGGTGTTCTTCCTGGTGGTCGCCCCGAACCCCGAAAGCTGGGGTGACCTTGGCGCGAAGTACGGTTCCTGGATGCTGGCGCTCGGCTGCTTCACCGCTGTGAGCCTTGCCGTCTACTTCTGGTTGCGCTGGGATNCCCGCCGGCAGGAACTGCGGGAGCTCCTGAACAAGGATGATCGCGAACTTCAGGCTCGCTAGGCAGTGTCGCCCCGGCCCAGCGCTCTCGACCGTCGGAGCAGGTTCGGCTATTTCGGCTTGAACGGNGATGCAACGAACTTGCCGAGCACTCCAGCTGCCCCGGTGAGCGCGCCACCAATACCCTTGACAGCTGTGAGCACTTGAGCTTCATCGGGAACACCGTCACCGTCGAGATCGACACTGCGGAAAGGACGGCTAACGACGCCGGCCGCCCGTGTAACGCTCGCGCCGACCACAGTCGCTCCAACTGTTACGCCTGCACCAACTGTTCTCGCAGCATCCTCGAGCGCACCAAGTGCACGATTGTGATCACCGACCTCTTTGTCGGAATCAGTTACTGCCTCGGGTGCGAGGTGGTTGGGGAACGAAAGCGGCGCCGCCGCGAAAGCTGACCGCGTTGCGTCGACCACGTCGCGACCGAATACGAATCGGGTAACGCCCCCAACCAACGCTCCGACACCATACTCAACGGCCGCCTGCTGTTTACCGTCGAGCGTGCTGCGAATTCCCTCGATTGAGCCGGTCTGGACTCCGCGCACCAGCCCCTGCGCAGCTTCACCAGGGAGAGCGTCGGCAAGGGTGTTCGCCCAGTGCCCCCAGTCGGCGCGCCCACTGGCAATGAGCTGCCCAGTGCTCACGGTCCCCGAAGGCGGCGACTCGGCCAGAGCGCTTGCCATAGTGTCAATCTGCTTCGAACTCACCCGTCCATTCGACAGAAGATAGACGAGGGCATGCGCCTGGTCTTGGTCAAGGTCCATGCCGTGAATGTCTGCGATTGCTAGAGCCAGGATGGCGGTGATCTCGAATTGAAGCCTTTCGTCGCCCGCTGGCAACATCGCGGTCGCCGTTGCGGCCCCCTGCTTCGCCACGCCAAGAGCAAAAGTCTTGCCCGCGGATTGCAGTGTCGACTTTGCGCCGACAGCAGCGGCGCCAACGATCGGAATCATGGAAATACCGATTTCAGCAGCAATGGTGCCCACTGTGATTGCCGCACCAGCCACACTGATCGCCATGACGTAGTTGCGCTCAAGCATCTCGATCACCTCGGCGGGTGTCGAGTCAGGGTTGCGCCTGCGGATCCATTTCACGTACGTGCGAGCGATACCGCGTCGACCTCGGACTGCCCGATCGATCTCTCGCTCAGCGACCTCGTTGACCATTACTGCTTCAAGCGTGACATCTTCCGCAGCGACATCTCCAACGAGATCTGTTTTCGAACCCCCCACATTTTCCACAGTGTCTCCCCTTCGAATCTCCAGTAGCTGGAACACAGTGTATTGACAAAAAGTCGATTAGTTGCGTTTCTTGCGGAGGTGGTGCCCGTGGATGGAGTCGAACCCGGTCTACGTTCTGCGTCAACTCAATACTGAATAAGATACAAAAGCTCAACAATGACGGCTCAATGCCCTAGTTTGGGGGGTGTGGCTAATACAAACCTGGGGGATGCTCGAAAAGCGAAGAACGATGAGTTCTATACGCAGTTTCATGACATCGAAAAAGAGATCAATGCTTATCTGGAATACAACCCGGATGTGTTCAGAGATAAGACGATCTTGCTGCCGTGCGATGACCCGGAGTGGAGCAATTTCACCAAGTACTTTGCCCAGAACTTTCACGCCCTTGGGTTGAAGAAGCTGATCAGCACGAGCTACGCGCCGAACAGTAAGCCTCGGGAACTCAATCTCCAGCCCACGCTGTTCGAGCTGGAAAGCCCGCAGTTCGACGAGTCTAAGACGGCCTCCAACGGCAAGATCTTCACCCTGCACCGAGACACCACCGGCGACAACTTTATCGATGTCGACGACTTGGAATGGGAATATCTGGAGGGCGACGGCGACTTTCGAAGTGCCGAGATCACGGTACTACGTGATCAAGCCGACATAATCATCACGAACCCGCCATTTTCGCTGTTTCGGCCTTTCTTGGCATGGATCGTTGAGGCAAAGAAACAATTTGTGATTCTTGGAAACATGAACGCCATCACCTACAAGGAGACGTTCCCGCTCATCAAGGAGAACAAGATGTGGCTCGGGCAAAGCATCTCCTCTGGTGACCGGGAGTTTCAGGTTCCAGATTCCCTTGAAACACGCTCAGGCTCTCTCCGCGTTGACGACTCTGGCAACAAGTTCATCCGGGTAGATGGGGTTCGGTGGTTCACCAACCTTGATCACGGCAGACGACACCAACCCCTCGCCCTGATGACTGAAGCGGACAACATCAAGTTCAGCAAACACAAAGACGTTAAGGGCGTTGGCTACCAGAAGTACGACAACTACGATGCGATTGAAGTCCCTCATACTGACGCGATCCCCAGTGACTACGCGGGTGTGATGGGAGTGCCGATCAGTTTCCTCAGCAAGTACAGCCCCGAGCAGTTCGAGATCATTGCGAACGGGGACGATAGAGACGAGATGGAATCGCTAGGAGTCACGCCACTCGGCCGCGAATATGTGGGCAATGTTGGCCGACGTAAGGTCGGTGTACCAAGCACAAAGAAGGCCGCCTACAAGCGCATTGTGATCCGCCATCGAGAGGCTTCACAGTGAAAACAACACTGAAGGACTACACGGTCCGGGACATCTCCAACGGCTTCGTCTACAACGAACTGGAAGGCAGAGGGCTTTTCGGTCTTTCTGGCCGCCTCACCATCCAGCCGGAATACCAGCGCAACTACATTTATGCCGACGGCAAACGCGATGTCGCCGTCATCACCTCGCTGCTCAAGGGGTACCCGCTCGGTCTCATCTACTTCAACAAGGTCAACGATGACCTCTTGGAAGTTTTGGACGGCCAACAACGCATCACCAGTTTCGGGCGATTCGTGACCGGCAAGTTCGCCATCACCGACGACAAAGGCATGCAGCAGTACTTCTCCGGCCTCGCGGCCGACAAACAGGCGAAGATCATGGACGCCACCATTTTGGTCTACGAGTGTGAGGGCACCGAGAGCGAAATCAAGGAGTGGTTCCAAACCATCAACATCGCCGGCATCCCCCTCAACAATCAGGAACTCCTCAACGCGGTCTACTCGGGGCCGTTCGTGACCCTCGGCAAAGAACAGTTCAGCAACACCAACAACTCCAACGTGCAGAAATGGAGTGCCTACGTCAGTGGTGCCGTGAATCGGCAGGAGNACTGGGAACGTGCCCTGGAATGGGTGTGCCGGGGCAAAGAAAACATCGGCGCCTACATGAGCAAGCACCGGGGCGAGAAAAACATCAACGAGGTGTCCACCTACTTCACCACCGTTATCGACTGGACTTCGAGCGTGTTCGTCTCGGTCGAGCCGGAGATGAAAGGCCTCGAATGGGGTCGCCTCTATGAGACTCACCACGGCACCGCCTACAACCCCACGAAACTTGCTGGGCAGGTGAACAAACTGTACGGCGATGCCTATGTGAAGAACCGTAAAGGCATCTGGGAGTACGTTCTCGGGGGGCGCACCGACACCAAACTGCTAGAAGTGCGCGTCTTCGATGAGCCGACCAAGAAAGCAACCCACGCGAAACAGTCAACGGAGGCTGTGGCGGCCGGCACATCGAACTGCCCGCTGTGCGCCGTCGGCCACGATGCCAACAAACGGAAGATCTGGAAACCAGACGAGATGGATGCCGACCACGTTGCCGCCTGGAGCAAAGGCGGGGCGACCTCACCAGAGAACTGCCAGATGCTGTGCAAGACCCACAACCGGGCAAAAGGCAACCGGTAGAGTCGCCCACTCAGCGCCACTTTCAGTGCCACAAAAAAGTGCCCCTGGAGGGAGTCGAACCCCCAACCGTTTCCTTAGGACGGAACTGCTCTTCCATTGAGCTACAGAGGCTGGTGAAGCAAGTTTATGGCNCCCCGTTAGGCAGCCGGTGCCAAGAACTCCTCCCACGCCGGCAGGGAGCGTTCGATGCCGCGCACCAGCCAGGTGGTGCCGTGCGGGGGCGCTGGGCGCATCCGGAGGTTCCAGTTCATCTCCGCCGGCGTGCGATCGCTTTTGAGGTTGTTGCACTTGAGGCAGCAGGCCACCAAGTTCTCCCAGGTGTCTTTGCCGCCACGCGAGCGGGGCAGGATGTGATCGATGGTAGTCGCGGACCCGGCGCAGTAGCCACAGCGATTGTTGTCGCGACGAAGCACCCCGCGGCGCGAGACCGGCAGGTTGCGCCCATTGGGGATACGCACGTAGCGTCTCAGGATGATGACGGAGGGTCGCTGCCACTCCCCCGACATTCCGAACACCGGATGCGCGGCATCCGCTGCAATAATCGTCGCCTTCTCGTTCATCACGAGCACCAACGCTCGCTTGAACGACACAACGGCCAAAGGCTCATAGCCCGCATTCAGTACCAAGGTGCGCATCGTCATCCCTTCGAAAGCGCCCGCACGGCTTGCAGGCATTCGACGTGCTGTTTCGGCGTTGATCGAGACTGGGGCTGGTCAACCGTGGTGAGGAGAATTCGGGCACAAAAAAGGCACTGCCACAGGGGCAGTGCCTAGATCATGCTGGCGAACACTTCCGCACACACGATATTGCGGTGTCGCCTGGCGCGCACCGACAAGCATCCACGGTTTGGATGCTGCGATACACGGTCATTTGACACTCCTAGAACTCGGTGAACTCCAAGGCTTACAGGTTAACCCACAAACCACGCTTGGCGAACACCAACGAGGCCGTTTTGCCCAGGTTGCCCAGGTTGCCTTGGTTGTCCAGAATCGGCCTAGCTACTCTGAAGCGGTCTAGATGCCCATCCGCACGATGTAGAAGTTGCTGGTCCACAGCGGGCGAACGCTGACAACGCCACCGGCACGCGGTGCATCGAGAATGTTTCCGTTGCCGGCGTAGATACCGTCGTGGCCGTTCATAATCACGAGATCGCCGGGAACGGCATCCGCGAGCGCAATTCTGGTTCCGCGTGCCGCCTGTGCACTCACCGAGTGGGGCAGGGCGATACCAAACTGGGCGTAGACGAACATGACAAAGCCGGAGCAGTCGAAGCCTGAAGGATTCGAGCCACCGAAACGGTATGGAGTGCCTAAGTACTGCAAACCAACGTTGTACACAGCGTCAAGGCTGAAGTTGGGGTTCGGGGGGTTTCTCAGGAAATCCGCCACGGTTGGGCCTGAGTAGGAAGCGTAGACAGCAGCGATGCGGGCTCGCTCCAATTCAGCGTGAGAGGTTGCCCCGAAAGCTTCGCGAGACACGATCGGCTCTGCTGCCGTACTGGCGACGAACACGGTCTGCGCGTCTGACGCTTTGAGCTGCTCTAACGCGACCGATGACGTTTCTGCGTCGCCCTCTTGGCCGGGGGCATAGGCGTAGGCCGGCAGAGCGACCGTTGCGAAAAGGCCGGGCACAACGAACGCGGTTGCGGCAATGCTCAGAACGGTTGCCTTGCGCTTGGTGCGAGCATTTCGCGCGACCGTCTTGGCAAGGAACGCTGGCGGCACAGAGGCCGAAACCGACTGCGAAGTCTCGACTTCGGCGACCTGAGTGCCCCGAGCTTGGCGGCTACGAGCGGTACGCCCTCGACGTGGACGCAAGCGCTCAGTCGTTTCACGCACGGCAGTTGCCTGCAAGGGCGAATCTTCCGCGTTACTTTTTTCTACTGTGTTCAAGAGATTTAACCTCCTGCGTCTCGGCAACCCTAAGCGGTTGTCCTATCCGTTTCGTATGTATTTTCACGTACCAGCTCGGGAGACAGGTGTTTGAGACGTCGTGAGCTGGGCCCGATGACCGGCATTTCTGGTCAGATGGGACTTTACGACCCTACTGGAAGGTAACGGTCATGTCACATTGACACCGCGAATTCGTGCGAACCTGTGAATTCCCTTATTGCGCAACGAAAATGTGGACAGCGATCTCATTCGGCAATTCGATGGCGTCATCGCCGCCAGCCGCTGACAGTCGCACGAAGGTTCCGCGGGCCGAAATTGTTGCCTCGGCACCCGGCATGATGCCCGCGGCGCGCAATTGTTTGAGCAGTTCGGGGTCGACCTGAACAGGCTCACCGAGGCGGCGAATGACGACGCTTATGTCATCGCTTGACTCCGCCGTTCGGTCCACAATGTTCACCACACCGTCCATGAAGGCAGGCGCTGGCTTGTCGCCGAGCTCGGCAAGGCCTGGTATTGGATTGCCATAAGGGGACTCTGTGGGGTGCCCCAGCATGTCCAACAGTCGGAGCTCAACCTGCTCGCTCATGACGTGCTCCCAGCGACAGGCTTCATCGTGAACGTAGGCCCAGTCAAGCCCAATGACATCAGCGAGGAGACGCTCGGCGAGGCGATGTTTGCGCATCACATGGATTGCTTTTCGGCGACCCTCCTCGGTGAGTTCAAGGTGGCGGTCCCCTTCAACCACGACCAATCCGTCGCGCTCCATCCGGCCAATGGTCTGAGACACGGTGGGGCCAGAATGCCCCAGACGTTCCGAAATTCGCGCCCGGAGTGCGACGATTTGTTCTTCCTCGAGATCGAGGATGGTGCGCAAATACATCTCGGTGGTGTCAACGAGATCGGCCATCGAACCCTCCAGTAGCAGTAATGCCTTCCAGCCTAGTTGCTGGAGGTTGGCCGATATAATTTGGGAATGTCGACGATCACTATCCCCGCTGCCCTTCTTCCCGCCGACGGACGTTTTGGTTGCGGCCCCTCCAAGATTCGCGCCGAACAGATCGAGTACCTTGCCGGTGCCGGCGCCGCCATCCTGGGCACGTCACACCGCCAAGCTCCGGTCAAAAATGTGGTCGGTCGGGTGCGTTCCGGACTTTCGGATCTTTTCACCCTCCCCGAGGGCTACGAGGTTGTGCTCGGCAACGGCGGTTCGACCGCTTTCTGGGATGCTGCCGCGTTCTCTCTCATTGAGCGTCGTAGTCAGAACCTCACCTTCGGTGAGTTTGGGGCGAAGTTTGCACAGGCCGCCGCGGCGCCTTTCCTTGAGGCTCCCCACGTGATCAACGCGCCCGCTGGTTCTCGCAGCGAGGTGGAGATCACCGACGGCATCGACGTCTACGCCTGGCCCCAGAATGAAACATCCACCGGGGTGATGGCGCCGGTCACCAGGGTCGCCACCAACGCGCTCACCGTCATCGACGCAACGAGCGCTGCGGGCGGAATCGCCTTCGATGCTTCCGAGGCCGATGTCTACTATTTCGCCCCCCAGAAGAACTTCGCCTCCGATGGCGGGCTGTGGTTCGCCCTCATGTCGCCTGCTGCGATCGAACAAGTCGAGCGCATCAATGCCAGCGGCCGCTACATCCCCGAGTTCCTCTCCATCAAGAACGCGATCGATAACTCCCGCCTCAATCAAACGCTCAACACTCCGGCTCTCTCCACCCTGTTGCTGTTGGAGAACCAGGTGGAGTGGATGAACGCGCAGGGCGGCATGGCGTGGGCGGATGCGCGCACCAAAGAGTCCTCCTCCGCTCTGTATGACTGGGCCGACAAGACCTCCTACGTGACACCATTTGTCGCCAATCCCGACCACCGCTCACAAGTGGTGGTCACCATCGACTTCGATGACACCATCGATGCAGCCGCGATCGCCGCCGCCCTTCGCGCCAACGGCATCGTTGACACCGAGCCCTACCGCAAGCTCGGACGCAACCAATTGCGCGTTGCGACCTTCACTGCGATCGACCCGGCCGACGTTCGCCAGCTCATCGCCTCTATCGAGTTTGTGGTGGATGCGCTCTAAACTGACGCCATGAGGCTTTGGTTGAAGGACTCGGAGAGGCTCCCTGACCCGACCCCGGTGGTTACCGATGATCGCAAAGCAATCCTCGTTGGGCTCGCCGGCTGGGTGGTTGCGCTCGTCGTCGTGTTGTTTGTCGGGTTCGCTTCGCCGGGACAGACCTGGTGGATTGCGATCTGGACCTGCACGGTCGGGATAATTCTCGGCGGCGCCGGCCTGGCCTACACGCACCACCGCCACACCCGAACCTAGAAGAGAATCCGGGGCACCGGGGTCAAACCGGTGTCAGCGTCAACTCGCTCGCGTCGACTTCGACACCGCGGCCGTGTACACGCTATCGCCTTGAAGGGTGTGTGCCGCCACTTGGAACTGATAGCTGAGGTTGCGAGTCAAACCCGTGACCGTTGTGCCGGTAGTCGCCTTCGCCGTGTGTGCGAACGTCGACCATGACGTGGTGCCCGTTCGACGGTACTGCACCTTGTAATCACTGATGATTCCGCCGTTGAGCGTCAACGGCGCAGTCCACGACAGCGCGACACTCGTCGTCGTGGCCGTGCCAGCGGCGAGGCTTAGTGGAGCAGTCGTCAGCCCGGTGAGCGTCGACTTCGACACGGATGCGGCGTAGGCGCTATCGCCCTGATCAGTGTGCGCGGCCACCTGAAACTGGTAGCTACGGCCAGCGCTCAAACCGGTCACCGTCAGACCGGTTGTTGCCTTTGGTGTGTGCACGAACGTTGACCAGCTGGATGCTCCAGCCACCCGGAACTGAACCGCGTATGTAGTGATTATCCCGCCATTGAGGGTTGCGGGAGCTGTCCAGGTGAGTGGCACTGCCACCAAGGTTGCAGCACCGGCCGCGAGTGTCAGCGGTGTCGTCGTGACTCCTGACAGCGTCGACTTCGACACTGTCGTCGTTGCCGCGCCATCGCCCTGATCGGTGTGAGCCGAAACCTGAAACTGGTAGCTGGTTTTCGCGGTCAGTGCTGTGACCGTTGCGCCGGGCGTCGCCGATGCCGTGTGCACAAAAGTGGACCACTGGGTTGCGCCGGTCACGCGGTATTGAACCGTGTAATCCGTGATCGTGCCTCCGTTGAGCACAGTAGGAGCCGCCCAGGTCAACGGCACGCTCGTCAGCGTGGCGGTGCCAGCCGCGAAACTAACCGGCGCCGCGGGTAAGCCCGATAGCGTCGCTAGCGATATCGCCCCCGTGTAGGCGCCGTCACCGCCACTTGTGCGAGCGGCCACTCGGAATTGGTAGCTCGTTCCAGCGGTGAGCCCCTGCACCGTCGCCCCGGTCGTCGCTGACGCGACGTGGTCGAGGGTTGACCACGCAACGTCGCCAGCAGCCTCATATTGGACCACGTAGTCGGTGATCGTCTCGCCATTGAGAGTTAACGGCACCTCCCACGTCAGTGACACGCTCGATAGCGTGGCTGCACCAGCGGCAAGGGTTTGCGGCGCTGAAACGAAGTTCAAGAACGCACTGTTAACGAGAAGATTCGGCGTGTGGGTGGCTCGTGACGTTGGGTATCCCGGGAGTGCTGATCCATAGTTCACCGGCCAGAATGCCTCAGCGCGTTGCACCTTATTTGCCGCTGCATTTGCGACGAGCGCGGCCTGCACATCGGTGGGTGACGCTTTTGGGTTCGCTCCCAAATAAAGGGCGGCCACTCCGGCGACAAGGGGTGAAGCCATCGAAGTTCCACTGATGGTCAGAGTGCCGGGATTGTCATAGGCCAACGAGGTAATTGACCCCCCCGGAGCGTAGAGATCAACACAACTGCCGTAGTTCGAGAAGTAGGATTCGAGATCTTGGTGGTAGCCCACGGGCTCGGAGTAATTGCTGAATTTGTAGCCCGTCGCCCCGACAGTGATCGCCCCAGTGACCCGCGCGGGCGACGTGCCGTCCTCAAAGGCGCCGGCGGAGTTGGTGGAGCCGAAGCAGGCATCGTCACCGTAGCCGTCAGCGCCACCATTTCCAGCCGCAACAACGACGGTGATTCCCGCGTCAATGGCGGCCTGGGTTGCTTGGTCAATTCGTGAGTCGCCCCCGGTGGTACCAAGGCTCATGTTGATCACCGAAGGGGAGTTGAGCGGTTTGTTCGCAATAGCCCAGTTGATGCCCGCAACGATCGTGGAGCCCATGGTTCCGCCAGAGCAGCTAAAGACCCGAACCGGCACAATCGTGGCCAGTTTGGCGGCGCCGTACGTAGTCGACGCCACGGTGCCGGCAACGTGGGTGCCATGCTCATTGCAATCGCGCGTGCTCGTGTCATCGCTCGGGTCCGCAGGCGTGCCATGGTCTCCGCCGGCAAAATCTGCACCGACACCCAGTCGACCGTCAAGCTCGTTGTTCTGGCGAGTAAAACCTGTGTCGATGATGAAGACTGTGACACCGGCACCCGCCGAGTCAGGGTAGGTATAGGAACGCGCCCCAAGGTAGGGGGTGTAGTTCTGCTGATCAATTCGATCGAGATTCCAGACGGGCGCATCCTGCGTTGTAGTGCTGAAAAGGGTGGCCTCTTTGTCGGTCGAAATGCTCGTCGTGGTCCCCGCGGCCTGAATTGCTGCGAGCTGCTCCTGAGTGACGGTCACCGCGGCTCCCGCGAAAACGGTGTCGTATTGCTGAGTCACCTCGACGCCAAGACTCTTCAACGTATTGACGAGCGCCCCCGTGCCCCCGGACTTCGTTTCAAGGATCAAATCGTGCGTGCCAGAGAAATTCTGCTCGACCGCATCATGTGCGGGAGCCGTCGTCTGCGGCGTCGGCGGAGCGGGTGAGGGAGCGTTGGTGGCTGCGGTGGTGGCTGCGGACGAAGCCGTGGATGCCGATGAACCAGCGCCAGATGCCCCCAGCGCTGCGGGCTGATCGAGCGCTGGCAGTGGATCGTTGCCCGTAGCACCGTGGCTGACAAGCACTCCCGCTCCAATGAGAAGCGCGGCCACAGCCCCTCCTGCGATGACGCGCGCCGCTGTCGACATCACAAAATTGGGGAGACGAGGAGTGCGCATGAGGTGCCTTTTCGGTGAGCCAGAGGGTGTCGCTCTCTAGCTAGCGAAGGCCGCGTAACAACGCCGACCGACCGCACCAAGAAAGTATTTCAACAATGGCCTATTCGGCACATCCAACGCAACCCGATCACCGGGATTATTCGAGGAGAAACGCGAGCCCCGCAGGCCGCGCAAGCCGCGCAAGCCGCGCAAGCGAAACTAGTTACTTACGGAGCGAAAGCATTTCCTCGGGCCCGAGCTAATAGGAGCGTTCGAGGCCCTCGGTGTCATCGTCGTCCTCGTCCGACTCATCGTCGTCGTCGTCATCGTCCGACTCATCATCATCGTCATCGTCGTCGTCGTCGTCATCATCGTCGTCATCGTCGTCGTCGTCATCATCGTCGTCCGACTCGTCGTCGAGCACGTCGATGTCTACACCGTCAACATCGCCGGCGTGAAGGACATCGCTATCGAGCGGCTCGTCATCGTCATCGTCATCATCGTCATCGTCATCATCGTCATCGTCGTCCGATTCGTCAACGTCGTCGTCGTCGTCCGAATCATGGTCATCATCGTCATCGTCATCGTCATCGTCGTCATCAGACGACGCGCCGGGAGCAGTTTCAGCTGCCGCCAAGACGTCCTGTGCCGCCTCATAGTCGGCAAGGCGGTCAATCCAGGGAACCCAATCCGGGGACAACAATGCACCCGTCGACGGCATCAACTCAACCTCGAGAACGCTGGGCTCCTCACCCTCGAGGGTGGCCACGCTCACAGTCCATTTCCAACCGGGGTAACCGGGCAGGGCGGAGTCGAAGAGCACCGACACGACGCCATCGGCTTCAACGGTTTCGCCAGCGTCTGAACCAATGGCATCAAGCGTCGTGATTTCCAACAACGCTTCGCGAGCAAGCTCGCGCCGATCACGCATCAAGTTCGTCCGCGACCTTGCGAAGCATCATTGCGATAGTGCTGCTGTGCTTCTTGTCGGGGTAACGACCCCGCTTGAGGTCAGAACCGATCCCGTCGAGCAGCTTGACGAGATCTTCCACGATGATGGCCATGTCATCGGCGGGCTTGCGGTTGAGCTTTGCCATGCTGGGCGGCGCTTCGAGAACACGCACGCTGAGAGCTTGCGCGCCCTTCTTACCGTCAGCAATACCAAACTCGAGTTTGGTACCCGCCTTGACGCCAGTGGTCCCTGCGGGGAGAGCGGACGCGTGCAGAAAAACTTCCTGGCCGTCATCTGAGGTGATGAAGCCGAAGCCTTTCTCGTCGTCGTAAAATTTGACTTTGCCGGTAGGCATTGTGACTACTCCCTTATTGACACTGCGCTCGGGTTTCAGGGCCATCGTTTGTGGCCCTATTCTTGCTTACTGTGACGGAAAAAACTCCAGCAAACATCAATCGTACTGAACGCGTGATCGCGTACATGATCGTGTCGACAATTGCTCTAACAATTGTGGCCATCATTGCCATCATTATTGCCGCAGGAACCAGTGTCGATACGAGCGCTGGAGTCTGGCCCGTCATCACCATTTTGCCGATGATCGGTCTGCCCGCGGCGATAATTCTGATCATAACGCTCGTCGCTTCGAGCGCGATCCGCCGTAGCCGTGCCGCGCGGGATGGCAACGAGTAACAACGCAGCCCTTGCGCTTGCCGCTCGGCTGCGAGCCCTCGACGATGCTGCGCTCCTCGAATTACTGCGCGTCAGACAGATTCGTGACTCCGGAATACGGGACTACTTTGNCCTCGCCGATCGACTCCGCGATCCGTTGTCAATTCACTTGGCGCTAGAGAACCTTGATCGCCCAACGTTGACCACTATCGCGGTCATCGCCGAATTGAGTTCCGAGTCGGCCGCCGACAGCGCGCCAACCCGCGCTGACGTTGACGCCCGCCTCGCCGAATTGGGAGCACCATTTTCGTCATCGATGACACACACTCAGGTTGCTGTCGCGTTGGCTTTGGTCACCGCCGTTGACGATACGGTTAGCGCCGACGACGCAGTGATTGCGGAGTTCAGATCATGGCCGTCGCGGGGGTTGCCCGGAACTGTAGAGCTGGCATCCGCCCAGCCCGCAGGGCTCACCGCTGTGGGCGTGAGCGATCAGCGATCGATTGACACGTTCGCCGCCGAGAAAGCATTTTCCACCACCACCGCCGTTGGCGAACTTATCGCAGCACTCCTCCATGAACCAGCGCGCGAGCTGGCTCGAGGCGGAATGGCACTTCCCGACTTGCGCAGGCTCGCTCTCGCTACCGTCACCAGCATCGACGAGGTTCCTGCACTCATCGCGGTTGCAGCGCGAGCCGGATTGGTTGCGCTGGATGCCGGGCGTTGGTTGGCGACATCCGAGAACGCCGCGTGGCTACTTGAGCCGAGTGCCGCACGCTGGTCACGCCTCGCCGCAGCCTGGCTGGACAGTCTCAACGCCGACGTCCGTGAGTTGCTCAGCACCCGCGCCCACGCCCTGTGGGGCGATCACTTTGACGAGTTCGTCGACTGGTTGTTTCCGGCCGGTAGCGCGCCAATGCGCACCAGAATCACTCAATACACCGCTCAAGCCGAGCTCTTGGGAATCATCTCCGGAGATTTGCCCAGCACCCCGGGTAGCGCTCTGTTGGCCCGTGGTCAGGCCTTCGCCGCCGAAGCGATGGCTTCTCAGTTCCCGAAGCAGATTACGGCTGTCTATCTGCAACATGATTTGAGCGTCGTCGCCCCCGGCACCCTCGAACCTCAGCTTGATGCCCAACTTCGCGCCATCACAACGGTTGAGAGTCGCGGTCTCGCCGCGAGCTATCGTGTGTCGGCTGCGAGCCTCAATCGGGCGATGGCCGCCGGTGAAACCGCCGAAACGATCACCGCTTTTCTGACGAACATCGCCTTGACCGGCATCCCCCAACCGCTCGCCTACCTGATTGCCGAAACTGCGGCGCGCTATGGTCTCGTTCGAGTCAGCGCCTTCGGTGACAGCACCCCCATCGAACAGAGTTCTGGAACCCCCGCGCGCCCCACGGGAGCACTCGGAAGCCCGAGAACCAGCGTGCACTCAGCCGACGGTGAACTCCTCGAAGCAATGCTCGTCGACCACAGCTTGTCGTCGCTCGTTCTACGCCGGGTTGCGGTTGACCAACTGACGAGCAGATTCGATCCTGCAACGGTTTTTTGGTCGCTCAGCGATGCGCGCTATCCTGTCGCCGCTGAGGACGCCGCCGGAGAGATAGTTGTGCTGGAACGCTGGCGCACAGCGAAACCACCCGCTACCCCCGGTGCGGATGCCGCACAAACCATTCTCGAGCGCCTTCGACTCCTCGGTGACGACGTTCCCGAAGAAACGGGTCGGGCCTGGCTCGAACGCCAACTCGATGTGGCGATCAAAGCTAAAGCGCTGATCGTGGTTACCATCACCATGACCGATGGCGCCACCATCGACTACCTCGTGCAGCCGACCAGCCTCGCTGGCGGAAGATTGCGGGCGCTCGATCGAAAATCAGACATTGAACGCACTCTGCCCGTCTCACACATCTCCGGTGTGCGAAGCGCGGACTAAGCTGTCTAGGTGAATTCCACGGCGGTACCCGACGGCCCCCTCATCGTCCAAAGCGACAGAACTGTGCTTTTGGAGGTTGCCCACCCCGACGCCGATGACGCCAGGCACGATCTCGCAGTCTTTGCCGAACTTGAGAGAGCACCGGAACACATCCACACCTACCGGATCACCCGGCTGGGCCTCTGGAACGCTCGCGCTGCCGGTCACACCGCTGCCGACATGATTGCGGTCTTAGAAAAGTACTCCCGCTTTGCGATCCCCCAAAGCGTCACCGTCGACATCACCGAAACCGTGGGCCGCTATGGCCGACTCGTGATTGAACGCGATGCGGAGGGAGTTCTCACTCTGACGGCCACCGATCGCGCCGTGCTCGCAGAAATATCTCGGGCCAAAAAAGTGGCCGGTCTTCTTCGGGAGAAGCGGGGCGAGAACACCTTTGTGATGGAACCGTGGGCCCGTGGTTCGCTCAAACAGGAGCTGTTGAAGCTGGGATGGCCGGCCGAGGACCACGCCGGTTACACGCCGGGGACCCCGCACGAGATCGCGCTCCTCGATAACGGTTGGGCGTTGCGGGACTACCAAACCAAAGCCATTGAGTCGTTTTTTGACAATGGTTCGGGTGTGGTCGTCCTACCGTGTGGCGCCGGTAAAACCTTGGTCGGGGCGGGGGCCATGGCAACGGGCAAGACCACAACGCTCATTTTGGTTACCAACACGGTCTCGGCACGGCAGTGGCGTTCCGAATTGCTCAAGCGCACAACGCTCACCGAAGAAGAGATCGGTGAATACTCCGGTCAAGTCAAAGAGATCAAGCCGGTCACGATTGCGACCTACCAAATCTTGACTGCGAAGCGAAAAGGCGAGTTTGCTCACCTCGCGTTGCTCGACGCCCTCGACTGGGGGCTCGTCATCTATGACGAAGTTCATTTGCTCCCCGCGCCGGTTTTCAAACTGACCGCCGACCTGCAGGCACGACGTCGGCTGGGTCTCACCGCGACCCTCGTGCGCGAGGACGGTCGCGAAGGTGACGTGTTCAGTCTGATCGGACCGAAGCGTTTCGATGCGCCGTGGAAAGAGATTGAGGCTCAAGGCTTCATCTCCCCCGCATCCTGCTACGAGGTTCGGGTCGACCTTCCTCAGCAGGAACGACTCGAATACGCCGCTTCTTCCGACGACGAGCGCTACCGGCTGGCGGCAACGGCCCCCGCCAAGCTCGGCGTCGTTCGCCGATTGGTGAAGAAGCACGAGGGCGAACGCATCTTGGTCATTGGTCAATACCTTGACCAAATTGACATGCTCGCGACCGCTCTGGACGCCCCCTCTCTCACTGGCGCAACACCGATTGCTGAACGGGAAAGGCTCTACCAAGAGTTTCGTGACGGCATCACAAAAGTTCTCGTGGTCTCCAAGGTCGCGAACTTCTCAATCGACTTACCTGAAGCGTCGGTCGCGATCCAAGTTTCGGGATCGTTCGGCTCCCGTCAGGAAGAAGCACAGCGCCTCGGCCGTCTCCTTCGCCCCAAAGAGAGCGGCCTTTCTGCCAACTTCTACACTTTGGTCGCGCGCGACACCGTCGATCAGGATTTTGCTCAGAATCGCCAGCGTTTTCTCGCTGAACAGGGCTACAGCTACACGATCCTCGACGCGGACACTCTCGACGCCGCTTAACGACAACCACTCTCGTTCAACCACGCGACTCCCAGACAACTTACAGGGAACGCGCAGATACTTGGGCCATGACCGATGGACCGAAGATTCTCATTGTTGACGACGAGCCAAACATCCGTGACCTGCTGACCACGAGCTTGCGATTCGCCGGATTCGCCGTGCGAGCCGTAGGAAACGGAGCTCAGGCGATTTCTGCCGTTCTTGAAGAAGAGCCCGACCTCATCATCCTCGACGTGATGTTGCCCGACATCAACGGTTTTGGGGTAACGAAACGATTGCGAGCCTCCGGCTACACAGCGCCTATCCTCTTCCTCACTGCGAAAGACGACACCGAAGACAAAATCACCGGCCTGACCGTTGGCGGCGATGACTACGTCACCAAGCCGTTCAGTCTCGACGAGATTGTCGCGCGCATCAAAGCCATTCTTCGCCGCACGATGCAAGATGACGAAGAAGCGATCATTCGCGCTGGCGAAATCACCATGGATCAAGACACCCACGAGGTGACAATCGGTGACGCCCAGATCGAACTCAGCCCGACCGAATTCAAGCTGCTGCGCTACCTCATGCTCAACCCCAACAGGGTGCTGTCGAAGGCGCAGATTCTCGATCACGTCTGGGAATACGACTTCAACGGCGATGCCGGAATCGTCGAAAGCTACATCTCCTACCTTCGTCGCAAGCTCGACCAGTTCTCCGACGAACCGATCATTCAGACCAAGCGTGGTTTCGGCTACATGCTCAAGGCCTCCCGCATTTGACCTGGCAGCGATTCGGCTGTGAACTGGGCTGATGCATTCGCGACTCACCGCCCGCTGGAACGCTGTCTCGTTGCGGACCAAGATGACCGGTGTCAGTGTTCTACTGCTGACCATCGGTCTTTTGGTCGCCGGCATCGGCTCAATGCAGGTACTTCGTAACTACCTCACCACCGAAACCGACTCGAAGATTGCCCTGGCAATCAAGCAACTCGACAACTCCATTCTGCAAATCGAGGACACCAGCAGTGGTGTCAATTGCAGTGTTTCTTCTGTGCCCACCGAGTTTTACATCGGTGTGATGAAAGCCGATGGCTCGCTGGTGTGTGCCAACCGCTCCGAGACGAGCCAGCACCCCGAACGCTCATCCCTCGCTCAAACCTTCACCATTCCGGGTCAGGTCTTGTTCACCGTGAACAATGCGCCGGATGCTGGAGCGTGGCGGGTCGTCTCGGTGCCCCAAACGCTCCCCCAGTCGAAGGAACGCGTCTACATCGTTGTCGGCCTCAGTTTGAAAGAGACCGACACGTTGATCACCCGCTATGCGGCCATCTTCCTGTTTTTCGGTCTCACCGTCGTCATTCTCGGCGGTGCCCTGACTCGCCTATTGGTCACGACCTCCTTCACGCCACTTCGTGAAGTTGAGGCAACGGCTGCACGTTTTGCCGCCGGCGATTTCTCGCAGCGGCTCGACGCCGCCNCCCCCAACACCGAGGTTGGGCGGCTCAACCGTTCCCTCAACTCGATGCTCGCGCGCATTGACCACGCGTTCGCCGAACGCGCGCGAACCATCGATCAGATGCGGCGCTTCGTCGGAGACGCCAGCCACGAACTCAGAACCCCACTCGTGTCGGTGCGAGGCTACGCCGAGTTGTATCGGATGGGGGCCATCACTGAGCCGGCCGATATAGCCCAGGCAATGGAACGAATCGAGAAAGAAGCGATTCGAATGGGGGAACTCGTCACCGATCTTCTCGAACTGGCGCGCATTGATGAGGCCAAGCCGCTGCAGTTGACCGCGGTTGACTTGGTACCGGTCGCCCAGGATGCTGCCCTCGACGCCATGGCATCGTCCCCAGAGCGCGCTGTGACCGTTGTCGTCACCGTGCCCGAGGTTGCAAGCACCGCGCCACCGGCCGAGCCTGGCGGAGCGGCCATCGGTGCCACTATTGCCACCAGTGCCACCGGTGCCGAAAGCACCTCCCCACCAGCGCTCCCCAAGATTCAGGGCTTGGCCACTGGCCCGATCGCGTTCGCCGGAGCCACTCTGGCGCGGCTTCGAACCCGCAGAATCCGGGTCACCAAAGAACTCGTCCCCACAGTGGAAGATGGTCGCACTCCGGCGCCCCTCCCGGAGGCCATCATCTGGGCCGAGGAGAACAAGATCAGGCAGGTACTCACCAACCTGATCGGAAACGCCGTTCGCTTCACCCCGCCGACAAGCCCGATCGAGATTGGCGTCGAACTTGATGCCAGCCACAGTCAGGCGATTTTGTCGGTTATTGACCACGGCGAGGGGATTCCCCGCGAAATCAGGGAAAAGATTTTCCAACGATTCTGGCGAGCGGATTCATCACGAACTCGGGAAACCGGCGGTAGCGGTCTCGGCTTGGCGATCGTCGCCTCGATCGTGGCGTCCCACAAGGGCGAAGTGAAGGTCGAGGAGACCCCTGGCGGCGGCGCAACCTTCCGCGTCTACCTTCCTCTCCTCCAACCAGAACAGAAGCTCGCCCCCGCCGTCGCCACTACGCCCTAAGGCCTCAGGATGCCCGTGAGCGCCGTACCGTGGCGTTCATGACGAGATATCAGGTAGACAGCGAAGCAGTGCTCACAGCCACCACAGCGGTGCGGAGTTCCATCGGTCACATCCAATCAGAGGTGGCCGGGCTTCACAGCCAACTCACCAACCTTCAGGGCTCGTGGAGTGGCACAGCAGCGACCGCATTTCACGGGGTTGTCACCGATTGGCGCGCCACCCAACAGCGAGTCGAAGAGTCACTCGCGGGCATCAATCAGGCTCTCAGTCAGGCCGGCCAACAGTACGCCGACATCGAGGCCGCCAACGCTCGCCTGTTCACCCGCTGAGCACGGTGCGCTGAATTGCACAAAAAAGTGATGGGCGGTTCCTTTCGGAACCGCCCATCACTGTGTGCTTCTAGGTCGCTAAACCCGGAGAAAGGATTTCTTAGAAATCCATCCCGCCGGACGGGTCACCCATGGGCGGTCCGGCCTTCTCTGGCTTCTCGGCAACAACAACCTCGGTGGTGAGGAACAAGCCAGCGATCGACGCTGCATTGAGCAGAGCCGAGCGGGTGACCTTCACCGGGTCATTGATTCCGGCAGCGAGCATGTCGACGTATTCGCCGGTCGCTGCGTTGAGGCCCTGGCCCACTGGCAGGTGACGAACCTTGTCAGCAACAACGCCTGGCTCGAGGCCAGCGTTGAGAGCGATCTGCTTCAGCGGTGCATCGATAGCAACCTTGACGATGTTCGCGCCGGTTGCCTCGTCGCCGAGCAGTCCAGTGATGGCCTCGGTAGCGAAAGCGATCTTGCCAGCCTGAATGAGGGCGACGCCACCACCGGCGACGATACCCTCTTCGACTGCTGCCTTCGCGTTGCGAACTGCGTCCTCGATGCGGTGCTTGCGCTCCTTGAGCTCAACCTCGGTTGCGGCTCCAGCCTTGATGACTGCAACACCACCGGCGAGCTTCGCGAGGCGCTCCTGGAGCTTCTCGCGGTCGTAGTCGCTGTCGGTGTTGTCGATCTCGGCGCGGATCTGCTTGACGCGACCTGCGATGGCCTCGACGTCGCCGGTGCCCTCGATGATCGTGGTCTCGTCCTTGGTGATGACAACTTTGCGTGCGCGACCGAGGAGGTCGAGCGTTGCGTTCTCGAGCTTGAGGCCGACCTCTTCCGAGATAACCTGTCCGCCCGTGAGGATTGCGATGTCCTGCAGCTGAGCCTTGCGACGGTCTCCGAAGCCAGGAGCCTTGACGGCAACCGACTTGAAGATGCCACGGATCTTGTTGACAACGAGGGTTGCAAGAGCTTCGCCATCAACGTCTTCAGCGATGATGAGCAACTGCTTGCCCGACTGAATGACCTTGTCAACGATCGGCAGGAGATCCTTGATGTTCGAGATCTTGCCATTGACGATGAGGATGTAGGGGTCTTCGAAGACCGCCTCCTGGCGCTCGGGGTCGGTCACGAAGTATGCCGACAAGAAACCCTTGTCGAAGCGCATACCCTCGGTCAGCTCAAGCTCGGTGCCGAACGTGTTCGACTCCTCAACGGTGACAACACCTTCCTTGCCAACCTTGTCGATCGCTTCAGCGATCAAAGCGCCGATCTCGGGGTCACCGGCGGAGATCGATGCAGTTGCCGCGATCTCTTCCTTGGTTTCAATTTCCTTGGCGCTGGCAATGAGGGCCTCGATGACGGCTGCGGTAGCCTTCTCGATTCCACGCTTGAGGCTGATCGGGTCGGCTCCGGCTGCAACGTTGCGCAGTCCTTCGCGTACCAAGGCCTGAGCGAGCACTACCGAGGTAGTCGTTCCATCGCCAGCGACGTCATCCGTCTTCTTGGCAACTTCCTTGACCAGCTCGGCGCCGATCTTCTCGTAGGGGTCATCGAGTTCGATTTCCTTGGCGATCGACACACCATCGTTCGTGATGGTGGGTGCGCCCCACTTCTTTTCAAGCACGACGTTGCGGCCGCGTGGGCCGAGGGTCACCTTGACTGCGTCGGCCAAAATGTTGAGGCCGCGCTCAAGGCCACGACGGGCCTCTTCGTTGAAAGCAATGATCTTTGCCATGTGTGTTTCTCGTCCCTCCCGGACGTCGACGACTGAATTCTTTAGCACTCTGACTCTGCGAGTGCCAATAATAAATTAGCACTCGGGGGTGCCGAGTGCAAGAACGACCACCCGCCCGAGAGGTGCCCAGAAAACAAGTTAGCGTCGCCCGCAGCCACGGGCGACGCTAATCGCAGTTCTTTACCGGTAACGGCAGTCTTAGACCGCCAGTCTCACCGACTCGGCCTGCGGACCCTTGTTCCCTGATCCCATTTCGAAAGTGACCTGCTGGCCTTCCGCAAGAACCTTGTAGCCACCCATATCGATGGCCGAGTAGTGGACGAAAACATCCTCGCCACCCTCGTTTACGGTGATGAAACCGTAGCCTTTTTCAGCGTTAAACCATTTGACGGTTCCGTGCGCCATGTGCTGCTCCCTTGCCTGATATTAGGCCGATATTCGCCGGCCAGTGACAGATGGTAGCTAATTCGAAAGAAGCACTAACAGGGTCTTTCGGCACTCCGCGCCAAGCGTGAAGGGAGAACTCGTTACTGCGCTGGCTGGAGTGCTTGGTAGTCGGCGCCGAGCACAATGGTGACCGGTGCACCCAAGAATGCCGAACTCTCTCGAACGTCGCCTACCCCCAAGGCCAGCACGAGCCCACGAGCGATGTCTTCGTCGGCGGGGTTACTGAAATAGACGATCGTTGTCGCGATGTCTGTTGTCGAGGCCGGAGCCGTTGACCCGATAGGCCAACCAATCGCCGTCAGCGCATCTCCGGCGGTGGTCTGGAGATTCGCCAGAGGAGTTCCGTTAAGCACCGTGATGCTGATTGCGCGACTTGCGTCGATGAGAGTCGGATCGGTCAAAGCGACCGCTACCGGAGTTGGCGTGGGAGTGGGAGTGGCCGAGGACCCCGATCCGGCAAGAATCGGGATATCGAAGGAAATATTGCTGTTGATGCGGGAAATGCCATACAGGCCGCCGACAACGAGAATTCCGGAAGCCAGTGCGGCCCACGCTATCCCCGCCCACACTCCACCACGCTTGGCGGGGGCACGGTGAGCACCAACGCGGACGAGGTCGTCGGGCAGGTTATCGAACTGGTCTTCAGGGAACTTGGCCATGGCTTTATCTCGTCGATTCGTTGGGACGGGGATCTTCTGGTGCAGCCCCGTGACGTGGATTCGTAAACACTCGTGACACACGCGCCTGCGCACGCGTATCGCGTGTGCGCTGAAGGCGGCGAACAAGAATGGGATCGTGGCGCAGCGCTTCAGGCGAATCAATCACAACGTTTAGAAGTTGATAATACCGGGCTGCGCTCAGGTCAAAAAACTCCCTGATCATTTTCTCTTTCGCACCGGCGTGAGGCCACTGTTGGCTCTCAAACTTCAGGAGGGCACGATCACGTTCGCTCAAGCCGTTTTCGTTCAGCTCGTTCATCACAGACACACCTCCTCGCTCCGGAGTAATCTTAGGGTTCGCCGGTTGCGAGTAACGCCCCGTCATCCTGTTCGCCTGCCTGAACCAAGGATTCTGTTCGCCGATGCCCACACCTTTTTACCGCCGCCGTGGCACGCTCCTTAGCCTCGTGCTGGTTGCAACGATCGCCCTCACCAGTTGCGCCGCTACGCCTCATCCGGCCGCGTCGACCGCCGAACCGACATCCGGCCCCCGAGTTCCCCTGAGTCAACTCACCGTTGCCACCTCACCGCGCACCGCCAGCGGGGAATCGACGGCGGTGCTGGAGTCAAGCGCAATCGTTCCTGTGGCAGGCGGGAGTGCTCAGCAGCTCCCGGTTACCATTTCATCGCACGACCTCGATGGCGATAAGCAGGTCACTGTTTCCTCCACCGACCGCATCCTCGGGCTCGACCTCACCGGCTCAATTGCCGCCACAATCTTTCGGCTCGGCCTCGGCAGCTCCGTGGTCGGACGCGACATCTCCACCACCTTCCCGAACGCCGCCGCACTGCCCATCGTGACCACCAGCGGCCACTCCATCAACGCCGAAGCGATTCTCGCGCTGCGCCCCACCGTGCTCATCACCGATGGAACGATCGGTCCGATCGACGTGGTGCTCCAACTGCGGGATGCTGGTGTCGCCGTCGTCTTCGTCAAACCCGAACCGAGCATCGCCGGCATCTCAGACCTCGCACGGCAGGTCGCCGCGGCGCTCGGAGTTGCCGCGACCGGGGAAATTCTCGCGACCAGCCTGGCCGCAGACCTTGCGGCCAAGATCGCCGAAATAGCTGCTATTGCGCCCAGCACCGCTGCCGCCAAGGTTCGAATACTGTTTCTTTATCTCCGCGGCACCTCCGGAATCTACTACCTCTTCGGCGAAGAATCGGGGGCGGATGCTCTGATCAACTCCCTCGGTGGGATCGATGTCGCCGGCGAGATTGGTTGGAGCGGCATGAAGCCCATGACCGATGAAGCGCTGGTCGCCGCCAACCCCGACCTCATTCTGGTGATGACCAACGGGTTGAAAAGTGTTGGCGGAGTGACCGGACTCCTCGAAAGCAAACCGGCGATTGCACTCACCAATGCGGGCAAGCATCGCCGGTTTGTCGACATGGCCGACGGTGAGATTCTGAGCTTCGGGCCGCGCACCGTCGGCGTGCTCGATGCTTTGGCGCGGGCAATCTACGCCCCGAATTCCTAAGAGCGTCTGCCCCTCAGGCGAGCCAGTCGATGTGTTGACCGTGCGGTCCGACCCAGGCGAGCGGCTCACCGTCGAGGGCCAATACGAACAGGCCAGCGCCGTTGGCCCGCGGGCGGGCAGCCGGAAGCTTGCGCTCGACGCCGGGAAGCACGGCTACACCCTCGAGGCTCACCCACCGGGCCCCCGCCGCGACGTGCTGCAGAGCGAGAGCCTCAAACCTTTCGCGGTCAACCGGCGGCAGGTAAACGAGCACGCCCGCAGAAACGATGACGAGGGTGGCATTTGCCGGAGCGGCTGCGGCGAGCGCTGACAACGCCTCAACCGCATCCCCGCGAACGATCGTCGGCGGATCCTGGCGCGCGATCTCGATCGCCGAGACAATTCGCGCCCGGCGTTCGTTCTGTTCCGGCCAAATCAGGGTAACCAACCACCGCATATCCGCATCATCGGTGACCTCCAGCGGATACAGGTCGAGACCGGCCCGCCAGACGATGTTTGGAAGGTGGTCGGGGATCGGCACCGCGCCGGTGGTGCTGGTCGCGAGGAGAACGGTGCTCGCACCGTCGCTGGGGTTCACTGGCGTCGCGCCGTTGAAGCTGACGCTGTAGCGATCCGGGTAGAGGCACAGCCCTGCCGCAGCGCCAACCTCCAGCAGCGCCAGCGGGCCGGGAATCAACGAGAGCGCCGGCAGCAGTGCAGCGACACGCCCCGGCTCATTCGTCTGAGTGAGTTTGGTACGGGCCTCAGGGCGCATGTCGGGCCAATTGGCGAGGAGCCACTGGCGCCATTGGAAATAATCGCCCTCCGGCGCACCCAACAGTCGAGAGACGGCAAAGATCAGGTTGGGCTGACGGTGGAGCCGCGGGAGCTCATCGATCGCGGCAAGAACTTCGGCATCGCCAACGACCCCACGGGCCCACGATTCGTAGATCGGTGAGGCACCGGAAGCTTCGTTGTCGGCGAAACGCTGGTACCAGGCCGCCGTCTGGCCGAGCTCCGGGATGCTCACTCCGGGGTCGAGTCAGTGCTGGGTTCGACCTTCGCTGGAGCAAGACGAGCGCGACCGGCGCGACTGCCGGGACTGGCGCGACGGCGAACGATCAGTAGTGTTGCGCCGACCACCGCCACGAGGCCCAACCCGGCGGCGCCCCACGGGAGCCAGCGCAATAATCCGTTTTCTGGGGTTGGCACGCAACCCGGCTTGGCGGTGAAGCGGATAGTGATCGGATCGAACGCTTCCCCCTCCGCGTAGGTTCCGAACGCGACGGCGCCCGCCGCTGTGAGGGTTGTCGGCACAGCGGTGAAAGTCACGGCATTTCCAATAATGTGTGGTTTCACAGCCCCAAGGTCAAGTGCGACGAAATCGACGTTCGGGGTGTCGATCTTTGCGCCCTGCTGGGTTGTGCCGGAGACATCGAACGACAGTGATGCCGTCGACGCGTCGATGAACCGAAGGGTGGGGTTGGCGATTGTGGTGTTGAGCACGCCGCCATGACCGGTGAAATCTACCGTGCCTGTGAAGCCGAATTCGCCGGTATTGGTGGAGCCGGCGAAGGTTCCCGAACCGACTGACCAGGAGAACGATGGAGTTGAGTACGTCGCGCCGTTCGTCACCGTCCACTTGCCGTGGGCGATCGAGCCGCTGATATAACTGCGGAAAGATTCTTTGAAACCCCAGACAATGACGGCGTCCGAGACGTCACAGTCGACGGCTTCAGCCGCAGAGTCGGAGGTCGTCGCGGAAACCGCCGAGGCGGGGGNGGGTGCTATCAGCGCAGGGGCCAGAGCAAGGGGCACGGCGAGCGCCGCCACGGCGACGAGGATGGCGAACCGGTGACGCAGCGAGGTGCTCACTGGCTGTCCGCTCCGGCGCGGTACATCATCCGGTGGCTGAGCCCGGCCTCGACGTAGAGGTCGCCGAACTCTTCGAACCCGAACTTGGCATACAGCGGCACGACGTATTCCTGGGCGTGGAGGAGCATGGGCTCGGTGCCGTGGAGGCGGATCACCTCGGCGATAAGCACTTGCGAGAGACCCTCACCGCGGCGGTCGGCGCGAACGGCGACACGACCGAACAGGCGGCGGGCATCACGGTGGCTGGGTTCGGCATCCTGAATCACGCGCAGGTAGGCGGCGGTGCCGAGTTCATCCTGAATCCACAGGTGTTCGGTGGTGGGTTCTTGGTCGCGATTGTCGAGTTCTTCTTCATCGATCCGCTGCTCGACGAAGAACACGTCGGTGCGTAGTTTGAGGAAGGAGTAGAGCTCTGTGGTGGAGAGTTCGCTCCACGTTTTGCGTACTGGGGAACATTCGGGCACGCAGTCGACTTTAATGTAAGTGAGGCGTCGTTCTCTCCTGAACTGCCGCCCGTTCCCTGAACTATCCCCAAGGAGTGCCTCATGGCTTACAACGTGAACAAGACTGAAGACGAGTGGCGCGCGGAGCTCGGCCCCGAGCAGTACAAAATCTTGCGCGAAGCCGCCACCGAACGCGCGTGGTCTGGCGAGCTCCTCGACGAGTCACGCTCGGGCTTCTACACCTGCGCCGCCTGCAATGCTGAGCTGTTCAAGAGTGGCACCAAGTTCGACTCCAACTGCGGCTGGCCCAGTTTCTATGAGTCCGTGAACCCGGAAGCCGTTGAACTTCTCGAAGACCGAAGCCTCGGCGTGGTGCGCACCGAGGTTCGTTGCGCCAACTGCGGATCTCACCTCGGTCACGTCTTCGATGACGGTTTCGGCACCCCCACCGGCGACCGTTACTGCATGAACTCCCTGTCACTCGGTTTCACCGAAACCGCCGAGTAACGCCGCATGAATTCGGGGGCTTCAGCGGCTTCGGACGTGTCGGCGGCTTCAGGGGCTCCGTTAGCTGGGGGCGCTTCAGCAGTCTTGGCGGCTGTTCGGGCGCGGCGTTCGTACCCGAGTGTGACCGCAGAGGCCCCGAGCCACGATGAATTGTTGCCTCTGGTTGAGGCGGCGTCCTCCGTCGCAGACCACGGCGCCCTGCACCCGTGGCGTTTGATCGAGCTGCGTGGTGCGGATCGCGAGCGCCTCGGAGCCGCCTATGTCGCGGCCACGGAGGCATTAATCGGTGTGCCCCTCGACGCCGACAAAGCGGCGGCACTCGCGGCGAAACCGCTGCGCGCCTCCCTGCTGATCGCCATCGTCGCGGTGCAGAAGCCGAGCATCAAAGCTCCGGAGTGGGAGCAGGATGCCTCGACGGCCGGTGTCGCCCATGCGCTGAGCCTGCTCCTCGCCGACGCGGGCTGGGGAGTCTTCTGGCGTTCCGGCGGGCACACCCGCTCGGAGCCAGTGCGCGCCATGCACCACCTCGCCGACAACGAAAAGCTCCTCGGTTGGTTGTACGTGGGCGGGATCCCGGAGAACCCGAAAGCTACGAGCACGCAACGAATTAATCCCGAAGATTTTCTGACAACCTTGTAGCCATGACCATCACCACGGCCCTGCTGTCGTTCGCCGTGGTCGCTGCCCTACTGACGATCACGCCGGGGCTAGACACCGCGCTGGTGCTTCGCTCGGCCCTCGTGCAGGGAAAAAAGCGGGCGATCGCCACCGGGCTGGGCGTCATCACGGGCGCGTTCGTCTGGGGTATAGCGGCCTCGGTGGGGCTGGCAGCTCTGTTGCAGGCCTCCGAGGTGGCTTTCACCGTGCTGCGTTTTGTGGGCGCCGGCTACATGATTTGGTTGGGCGGGCGACTGCTGTGGACTCGAGTGCTGCGCCCGCGGCCGGATGACGATCTTGTGGCCTCGGATGCGGCGCTCCCCCGCACAGCGTGGAAGGCTTGGCTCACCGGGCTTCTCACCAACCTGCTCAACCCGAAGGTCGGCGCCTTCTACATTGCGGTGCTCCCCGGCTTCATCCCCGCCGGCACGAGCCAGTTGCTGATGGGCGTGCTGTTGGCGGGGGTGCACGGCGCCGAGACCGCGCTCTGGTTCACACTCATTATTTTTGGCGCCCACCGGGTTCGAGGCTGGCTCACCAAGCTCGCGGTGCGCCGAAGCATCGATGGCCTGACCGGCGCAGCGCTGATCGGCTTCGGCGTGCGGCTCGCGTTCGTCGCCAAGTAGCCCAGCCGGTATTATTGTCACGCACGGCCCGCTCCCTTAGCTCAGTTGGCCAGAGCACCGCTCTTGTAAAGCGGGGGTCGTCGGTTCGAATCCGACAGGGAGCTCCACAACAACGCTGGGTTGCAGCGACATCACCACCGATGCACGACCGATGCATCATCTGAAAAGCCTTCGCGCTCACCCCAACCTATGAATGGTGGGACGAACTACCTCGACGATAAGGTGGCGATCTTCGTGACGCCGTCTGAGCTGGAGATGGTTGTGCTCGCGTATCCCGATTTGCTTGCGGTAACGGTCACGGTCAGGTACTTACCCCTGTCAAGAGCAACAACTTTGTAAGTCTTACCCGTCGCTCCCGTAATCGCTGTTTTCACGCCATCACTGGCATCAGCACGCTTCCAGACGTAGGTGAAGGTCACACCCGCGCTGGGATTCCAGCCCGTGGTTGCCGCCGTCAACGTTGAGCCAACCGTTTTCGTACCCGTGATGGTTGGTGCTGGACTGGCACTGAACGGCAACCCCACAACCGCTGCTGTCACGGCACCGGGAGTGGTGAGGGTGGTGAACCCCGCCCGTGTTGCTGTGACCTTCACGGTGAGAACTTTGCCGATATCAAGGGTGACCGGGGTGTAGTTAGCGGCGGTGCCGATAACAGTCGTGCTGCCGGCACGAGTCCAGGCATAGGTCAGGGTCGCACCTGTTGCCCATGAGCCGACCGTCGCTCGCAGCGATACGCCAACCTGTGCTGTGCCGGTAATCGTGGGTGCAGTCGCGTCAGTGAAAATNCCCGCGGCAACCACCACACTCGGCGCAGTCACAACAACCGCGTCACTGTACCCAGCGAGGGACGCGGTGACCGTCACGATGAGGTACTTCCCCAGGTCCGTCGCCGCCGGTGTGTAGGCGTCAAGCCCACTAAGGACTGTGTCTGCCCCGACCTGCCGCCACGCGTAGGCAAACGTTGTTCCTTCCGGCCAGATGCCAGGGTTCGCGGTCAGCGTTTTACCGACCTGGCTCAGCCCAGAGATCGTCGGGGTAGGAGTTGTGGGGAAGGTTCCGGAGACGACAGCTGCGGTCTCGCTACTCGGCACTATCGCTGACGCGTAACCGTCCCGCGCTGCCGTCGCAGTGACGATCAACATCGAACCAACATCCGCCGCGGTAAGCGTGTAGGTGTCGTCCGTCCCGAGAACGACATCGCTACCGGATCGGGTCCAGGCGAGCGTCAGCGTTGTTGGTGTTGGTGACCAGGACCACCATTGGCTCATGTGTGCAGTGAGAGTTTGACCCACTTTCGCGACCCCTGAGATGGTGGGTACGGTGGTCGTGCCGAAGAGGCCGGCAACGACAGCCATCGTCGCAGAACTCGCCAGTGTCGTTCTGCCCAAACCCGGCCAGGTTCCGGTTTGGGTGACCGTCAGCGTGGCGCCGATGTCGTCAACGGTCGGCACATAGGTGTCCTTGGTTCCAATGACGTTTGAGCTACCGGATCTGGTCCACGCATAAGTCAGCCCCGCTCCCGTTTTGGCGAAGTCTGTCGCCTGCACGGTGAGCTCGTTTCCCACCTCGGCGAACCCCGAAATGGTCGGTCCCACGGACGCCGTGTTGTAACCGTTCCAGGGGGATGCAAAACCTGACGCATTCGATGGCAGGTAATTGATCACAGCGACACCACCGAACGAACCTTGCCCTGTATTGGCCGAGGTGATTGTGATTGTAGGGGCAGCGCCGGCTATCAGAACCGACGTGAGGTTTTCGTTGCCCGAGAAGGCGTCGGGCCCGATTGACGTCACACCGTCCGGGATTGTGACGTTCATCAGATTATTTCCCGCGAAGGCTCCCTGACCGATGGTCCCGACTGCGGGCGGGATGGTCAACGAGGTTAATCGTGTATTGGAAAAGGCGTATTGGCCGATGTTCTTGACCCCACTCGGGATGCTGACCTCTGTCAAAAGTGGGTTGGCAGCGAATGCATAGTCACCGATGGTGGTGACGGTGCTGGGTATGCTCACTCTCGTCAAGCTTTTGTTGGCAAATACCCAAGACCCGATGGCGGTCACGAGGTAGGTGGTGCCTCCGATGACCACGCTTCTGGGGATCAGAGCCTCACCCACAACATTGGTCGAGGTAACGGTTGCACCTGCGGCGACGTTACCGTTGTCGGCGGTGTAGGTGATGAGGCCGATCGTCACCTGCACGGTCGCTGCCGATGCGGGCGTCGCCCCGACCCCCGTGATTGCGCCCACGGTCAGGGCGATAACGGCAAGCGAGGACACCGTCAGGCGAAAGTTTTTCATCATGACCGAAATGGTAGCGGAAGTCGAACTGCGCACAAAGGCAACGGCTAGAGCTTCGTGGCTACCTCACCTCAGTCGAAACCGCTGGGACGCAGTGGCCCTCTCAGTCAACTGGCTATCTTGGTTCCACCGGCAGCACTGGTCTTCGCGGTGTCCAGGTAGCCCACTTTGCTCGCGGTAACCGTGACGGTGATGTACTTGCCCTTATCAGCGGTCACCAGCTTGTACGTCTTGCTGGTCGCGCCGCTGATCGCTGTTTTTGCACCGCCACTCGTTGCGGCACGGCTCCAGACATAGCTGAACGTCACCCCGACGCTGGGATTCCACGTGCCGGCCACCGACGTCAACGTCGACCCAGAAGCTTTGGTACCCGTAATGGTGGGGCTTGGGGCTGTCGTGAAGGTTTTCATGACCGTTGTTGTGTACCCATTCCACGGCGACGTGAANCCCGCCGCGTTCGCCGCCAAGTAGTAGAGGATTTTGCCTGTTGGCGTGCCGAAGGGTCCGTTTCGGTTATTGGTGGTCACTGTTGGCGCTGGGCCCACGAACAGTGCGCTGGTCAGGGGGTTGCGGTTGAACGCGTCGTATTTGATGGAGTTCACGCTCGCGGGGATCGTGACCGCTGTCAACCGGTTGCCCTCGAAAGCGCCAGTGGAGATCTCTGTGACACCGCTTCCGATGGTGACTGACGTTAACCAGTTGTAGGCGAACACTTCGCCTTCTATGGTGCCGACGCTCCCGGGGATGGTGACAGACGTCAAGCGGTTGTACTTAAACGCTCGGGCACCGATGTACACGAGGCTGTTGGGGAGAGTGACCGAAGTCAGCTGGTTATCGTAAAACGCCCAATAACCAATTTTTTCTACAACGGGGGACATCGTCACGGACGTCAAGTCATTGCCCGAGAAGGCGAAGTCTCGGATCACGGTAACCCCCGCGGGAATGCTTACCGTCCCCAACAGGTTGTCGCGGAATGAACTCATGCCGATATACGTGACCTTGGCGGGGAGCTTCACAGATGTCAACCCCTTGCCCGCGAACACGCCGTCGCCGAAGTAGATGTCATCGATCGTGGTGACGTCGTAATCGATGCCGCTGATGTTCACCCTGTCGGGCATCGTCAGAGCACCGCCCGCGCCTGAGTACGACATGACCCTCGCACCTTCACCGGGTCTCAAGGTGCGCGCGCTGTAGGTGATGTTGTCCATGGTGCTTGTGACAGGGACAGGCTCCACAGCCGTGATGTAGCCCACCCACGTTGGGCCGACGTAGAAATCAGAATCCGTCCAATAAAGGATTTTCCCGTCGGCGGCACCGAACGAGCCAGAGTTTGGGTCAGCGGCGGTGACTGTTGGGGGTCTACCCGTCAGCACCACGGTGGTCAACAGGGCGTTGTTAGCGAACGCCGCGGCCCCAATGTCGGCGACTCCACCAGGGATCGTCACAGACGTCAACCGGTTACTGGCGAACGCCGCGTCACCGATGTTGAGGATGCCTTGGCCGATCGTCACAGCGGTCAGCTCGTTATTGGAGAACGCAGAGGCACCGATCGTTCTGACGATGTAGTACACGCCAGAAATACGAACAACATCGGGGATTACCACCGCACCACCGACGCCGGAATACGAGGTCACGGTAGCACCTGCAGCGACGTCCGTGCTCTCCGCGGTGTAGGTGATGTTGTTGATCGTCACCGTGACCGTGTCTGCTGCCGCCGTGGGCAGAACCCCGATCCCGGCGATGGCACCGAGGGTCAGGGCAACAACGGCAAGCGAGGACACCGTCAGCCGAAAGCTTTTCATCATGACCGAAAGGGTAGCGGAAGTCGAACCGCGCCAGAGGCAACAGGTAGATAGGGCGTGAAGGCCCCTAGCCGAAGAGGATTCCGAACGCTGCCGTCCATCGGGTGTCGGCGTCAGACGTCACGTCGAATTCGTCGGTGAACGCTCCGTCAGTCACCGTGACCTGGGCGGTCGAGCCGAGTTGGCCCCTCCCCGCTCGTAGGGTCGCTGCCGCAGGCCGGCGCGATCGACACTCTCATCGACGCGCCCGACACACGAGAGTTGATGCTTGCCCAGAAGCGAACGAACCAGAAAAAAGTGCATTGGCACGACGAACCTACTGACGGACGAGAGCGACTGATCGTGTCAGTCATTGGCCTTCGTGCAGAGCATTTAGTGGTGATCGGTCTCGGGGCTGTCGAAGCACGGAGCGAGTGAAGGAGACGATTGTGCCTCGAGCGACTGTGCATTGAGCTCGAGGCGCTCGGAGTCACGCTGATCGTGCTGGAGTCTCGCGGACCGGCGGATAAGTTCGATCGGAAGTTGGTAGACACGCTTCGCTCGAAGAAAGCTTTGAGCACGGCAGTCCGGGTTGAACATGTTGCTGGCCCGGTCGAACCACTGCTGTGGATCGCGGATATCGTGTGCGGGGCGGTTTCGCAGGCCAGCTCGGGCAAGAGCACCTTTCTCACCACCCCGAGCGATCAATCAGCTCCATTGCGACCCGCTGCGAAGCGACCTCACGACCTTCGATGAGGTCAACGACACCAGCGACTCCGAGGCGGCCGATCGTGGTCGCGTCGTTTCGAACACCGGTGATCGGGGGCGAAGCGAACCCGAACCAGTCAAGGTCGTCGAATGAAACAACCGTGATGCGCGAAGCCCCCTCCGCGCCGAGGCGTTCCCGGAGTGCCCGCACGACGCCCAGCGTTGTTGGGCCATTCGCCCCGAACACGGCGGTGGGGCGCACGCCCCTGTCAAGGATGCGATTGATCGCGTCGCCAGCGGCGTTGGGAAGAAAGTCACCGCTGGCAATGAACGCCTCATCGGGGTTGATTCCGTGCGCCTCGCGCCCCGCCCGAAACGCGGCGAGGCGCTCGGCACCCGTCGAGAGTGTCGACGGTCCCCCCACAAACGCCACGTCCTGGTGCCCGTTTTTCTGCAACCAGTCGAGGATTTTCGCTACTCCCCCGGCATTGTCGGAACCAAACATCGGGACGTTGAGCCCCTCGATCGTGCGGTTCATCAGCACGAGAGGCAGACCGGTCGCGCGAATTGCCGCGAGTTGCGGAGAAAGCCCACCCTGCGGTGAGAGAAGGAGCCCGTCAATGCGCTGCGCGGCAAAAATTCGAAGGTATTCGTCGACCTTCTCTTGGTCTTCGTTGGCGTTGGCGAGCAACATCGTGTAGCCAAGCCGGCCGGCTTCCTGCTCCGCGGCGTGGGCGAGCTCGGAGAAAAAGGGGTTTCGGATGTCGGAGACGATCAACCCGAGAACATCCGTCTTAGACCGACGCAGCGAACGAGCTGAACCGTTAGCGATGTAGTTCAGTTCAGCGGCGGCAGCCAGCACGCGCGCGCGCGAATCTGGCGACGTACGACTGCTACCGGTGAGCACCCGCGAGGCGGTTCCGACCGCAACTCCCGCTTTGGCCGCAACGTCTTTGATAGTAGCCACGTAGCTCACTCCTCGATGGAAACGTTCCCATTGTCCCACGCGCGCACGGCCCGGCAGTTGCCCGCTGCCGGCGGTTCACCAGCGTGCGAGAGATTCGACCGCGCTTGCGCGATTGCGATATGTCATGCATCATTGTTCTCGATGAGTTCATGGAAACGTTTCCATGACATTCGAAGAAATGAAGTGCAGAGCAAATGAAGTGCAGAGCATGAGAATTGCCGTCGGAGCAGACCACGCCGGATTCCCCATCAAACAACGAGTCATCGACGTGATCGAAAAACTGGGTCACACCGTCGTCGAGTGCGGGGCCACCAGCACCGACCCCGTTGACTTTCCCGACGTCACTCAGGAGACCTGCGCCCCCGTGCTCAACGGCACCGCTGATCGCGCAGTGCTGGTCTGCGGAACCGGGGCCGGCGCCATCATGGCGGCGAACAAGATTCCCGGCATCCGGTGCGGGCTTGCGAATGAAACCTACTCCGCGCACCAGGCCGTCGAACACGACGACGCCAACGTGATCGCCCTCGGGGCTTGGTTGGTACCGCCAGCGTTCATCGACGACATCATCAGCCAATTCCTCTCCGCCACCTTCGATGACGATGAGGACACCCGCCGCCGCGTTACAAAGCTGAACGCCCTCGACCAGCTCCGACCGTTGGCCCCCTAAACCACCGCACGAAACCGCAATCGATCAAAGGAGATCCACCCGTGACCGCCACCACGCCCACCACGCCAACCGCCAGACACTCCGCTCTGGGGTCGAAAGATCGCAACAAGACTGCTGTCGCAGCAGCCCTCGGCACCAGCGTCGAGAATTATGATTTCATCGCCTATGGCATCGCGTCCGCGCTGTACTTCGGCGCGGTCTTTTTCCCGGAGAGCGACCGCTTCATTGGCACCCTGCTCTCGTTCGCTACCCTCGCGGTCGGCTTTTTGATGCGTCCGCTGGGTGGAGCAATCGGCGGCTACCTCGCCGATAAGTTTGGACGCAAGCCCGTTCTCGTCGGGGCAATGCTCGTGATGGGGATTGCCACCTTCCTCATCGGCCTCTTGCCCACCTACGCTCAGATCGGTGCCATCGCCCCGATCCTGCTGGTGCTCATCCGCATCATCCAGGGCCTTGCCTTCGGAGCCGAATGGGGTGGAGCCATCACCATGGCGTATGAGCACGCGCCATGGAATCGGCGCGGAATGTATGCAGCGATCCCCCAAGCGGGCAACCCGGTCGGGATCGCCCTCGCAAGCGCGATGTTCCTCATTTGCGCAAACCTTGAAGGCGACTGGGCCTGGCGCATTCCCTTCCTGCTCAGCGCCGTGCTCGTCATCGTTGCCCTTGTTGTGCGATCACGATTGTCTGAGTCGCCGGAGTTCGAAGCAGCCAAAGCCGACGGCAAGATCGAGAAGAACCCCTTCCTCACGACGATCCGCCGTGACTGGAGAAGCATCCTTCGCGTTATTGCCCTGCGCATCGTCGAATCATTCGTCTACTACTCCACTGCTACGTATTTATTGAGTTACCTCTCAGATCGCTTCCCGGATATTCGCCCCACCGCCCTCGGAGCTATCACCGCCGCCAGCCTGGTCGCCATCATCGTCACCTTCCTGATGGGTTCACTCACCGACAAGGTCGGGCGGCGCCCGATCTACATCGTGGGGAGCATCACGGCCATCCTGTTCGCATTCCCCATGTATCTGCTCGTGAACGATGGCATTCCGGCCCTCGTTGTGGTGGTGTTCATCTTCAGCATCGGATTCATTCACGCGTCACTCACCGGAGTGCAAGGCTCACTTCTGATCGAGCAATTTGGCACGTCGACGCGCACTTCGGGCGCCTCACTCGGCTACCAGATCGCGGCGGCAGTCGGAGGTTTTGCACCGCTACTCGCCGCACTGCTCGTGGGTTGGATCGGCTGGTCCGGGGCCTCGCTGCTCTACATGGCGGCTGCGGTCATCGGTCTGTTCGGGATTCTTGTGACCCGTGAGACCTACGGGAAAGCGGAACGTTCGCGAATAAACGCCCTCGTTGCCGAAGAAAAGCGTCTGCTGGGCTAACCACAGGGCACCAATATTGGGCGTTTGACGCAAGCCCTTCCACGTCACGGATCCGCTGGCTCTTCGGAGTTCGGCGGATCCGTTCTTGCGTGTGCGACACCATTGTGGCTTGACGTGACACCATCATGGTGTCACAGTGGTGACATGGAACTTCAGCAGTACATCGCCGATCTGCAGCAACAACTCATCAACTCTGCAGAGAACGGATCTGAGGAGACTCGCGCCGTGGCCGAACGGCTTGCCGCCGGGCTCGACGGAGCGGCACGCCTAGTGCTTCTCGACGTGCTGTCGGCCGCCGTCGGTGAAATCACCCGCGACCTCGCTCCCGCCTCCGTCGACCTGAGATTGCGAGGGCGCGAAATTGAATTTGTGGTGAGCCACGTCAGCGCGGGGCGCGACGAGGACCTCCTGGCATTAGTCAGCAACCACGACGTTGAGCTCGGCGACGCGAGCACCACCCGCACCACACTCCGCCTGCCCGACGCTCTCAAAGCTCGGGTCGATACAGCGGCGGCAGCCGACGGACTGTCGGTCAACAGCTGGCTGGTGCGAGCGGTGTCTGCAGCCCTCCAACCCAAAGAACGACGATCCGCGCAACGCACCCAAAAAGCAGGCGACAGCTTCGTCGGCTGGGTTCGCTAGAAATGGAAACCATCACGATGCTCAACTTTGACACCCCCGCCCCGATTGACCTCGCCATCAACCTGCAGGTCGGTGCAATCGAAATCATCGCCAGCGACCGCAGCGATACGGTTGTCACCGTAACCCCCACCAATCCCGCGAAGCCAGTCGATGTTCGGGGCGCTGAAGAAACAACCGTCGAATTCGATGGCCGGCGACTCACGATCTCCGGCCCAAAACCACGATTCAGCTTGTTCGGCCCCACGGAATCTGTCGATCTGACGATAGAACTGCCGACCGGATCACGCCTCACAGCCGAGCTTGCCGCTGGAAACCTGAACACCGTCGGGCGCCTCGGTGCAACCCGCATCAAAGACTCGATGGGTTCCGTCGATGTCGACACCACGGGTGATCTGTGGCTACGCGTCGGGCACGGAAACGCCACGGCGGGNAGCGCCGACGGTGACCTCGACATCACGGCAGACCACGGGCAGATTCGCATCCGATCGGTGAGCGGAGACGCAACGCTCAAGGCTTCCCACGGCAGCATCACAATCGGGAGCTCGGGCGGTGAACTGGACGCGAAGCTCTCCTACGGTGACCTCGAGATTCTGAAAGCTTGTGCCTCCGTCACTGCGAAGACCGCGTACGGGAGTATTCGTCTCGGAGAAGTGTCACACGGTTCCGTTGCCGTGGAAAGCGGCTACGGGCAGGTCGCCATCGGGGTACGACACGGAACCGCCGCGTGGCTTGACCTAGCCGCAAAGATGGGACACGTGCGCAACAGCCTCCCTAGAGAAGCTGCGCCAGAGACCGCCGAACAAACAGTGGCGGTGCGGGCGCGCACCCAGTTCGGTGACATTAACGTCACGCAGGCCGCGGACGGATAGCCGTAATCCCAATGGCCACGAGTGTAAGCGCCGTGCCCACCACGGTGGTCCACGCCACAGTGTTCCCGGCAACAGGCAGCAGCAAGTCGAAGACCACAGAGGCTGCGAGCTGGCCCGCAATCGCGCTCAACCCGAGTAGAAGCACCCCGGTGTAGCGAACCACCAGGGTGTAGCCGAGAATGAACACCACCCCGATTGCGCCGCCGAAGTAGAGGTAGGGACTACTAGAAAACCTGATGGTCGGATTGGTCAGCGCGAGATGGGCCAGCAACACGATCCCCAGAGTGGTCGCCCCGACGATGAAGTTGTAGAACGTCGCCGTCAATGCCGACCCCGCGACAACTCGAAGCTGGCCGTTGAAAGCCTGCTGCCAGGCCAAGCCAAAACCGGCCAACATTGGCAGGATTAAGGCCCACGGTGATGTTCCCAGTTGGAACTGTGGCGACACTGCAACGGCAACTGCGACGACCGCCAGCGCAGCCCCGATCATCCGGTAGCGGGTTATCGGCTTCGGATGCATCGTGCCAACGCCGCGACGATCGACGATCATGGCGCTGAGCGTTTGTCCGGTGACGGTGGCCACAGTAAACAATGCGACCCCAAGAATTGTTGCCGTCAGCCCCTGCGACAGCACGAATAACGCGCCGGCAACCCCACCACTCGCAAACCACCACGGGATACGGCTCGCGCGAATTGATCGAACAACCTCCGCCACACCACGACGGGGCACGGGCATCGCCAGAACGACGAACCCGATGATGACGAAACCGGAGCCAAACGAGATGAATGCCGCGAGGTAGCCGTCGCCAAGGGCTGTGCTGAGCTGACCATTGATGCGGGACTGCGTCGCGACCAGCGCACCGCTCACAACGGCTCCCGCCACTGCCACGGTGACGGCGGTACGAGAGTGCAAAGGATTATTCACGGATTTAGCGTAGCCCCGTGACGGTCCCTGTCTCGTACCGCCGACCCGCTACGGAGTGGGTGTTGGCGTTGGTGTCGCGTTGTCGTTGAAGTTCGCGTTCGCGGCCTGCAGCACGAAGGCCCGGAAGGCGGTCGCGTCGTTCACAGCGCCCGTGTACTGCACACCGTTGACGATGACAGTCGGCGTGCTGGTAACCGAGGTCACGTTGCTGTTCGGCACCGGTCCGGCAAGGTGGCGGTCATGGGCATCCAGAACCCAACCGGCAAAGCGCTGATCAGTGATGCATGTCGCAATGTTGGCTGCGTTCTCAACTTTTGCTTGAACTGTTACCGCAATAAGTTGCTGGTCGGTCAAGCCCGTGCTGTTCTCTTTCGGTTGAATGGCCGGGTCATACATCAACGTGTTGAATTCGTAGAACTGGTTCGGCGCGTAGTTGGCAACGCAGGCAGCAGCGTTGGCGGCGCGCGTTGAATACTTCGTGCCCTGGGAGGCGCGGTCAAGAATTGCGAATGGGAAGATCTCGACCGTCGCCGCACCACTCTTAACCAGAGTCGCGATTTGTTCGCCGTTGGTCTGCTCGAAAGAGCCACACACGGGGCACATGTAGTCGAGGAAGATCTGAATCGAAATGACACCGGAGGTTTGGTCCCGAACGTTCGGGGTCGGGGTCGCTCCGGGGGCGATAGCGGCAGTCTGCACCGCTTTCATGTCCTGACCGATGAGGATGCCATCACTCGCCATATTGCTTGGCCCCGCCGATGGCGGACGCACGGAGCTCGAGACGACCAAGAAGACGATAGCCACAATGGCAACAGCAGCGAGGATAACTCCGCTCTGAATAAGGAAGCGTGAGCGCTTCTCTTTCTTGCGTTGCTGATCGCGAAGCATCTTTGATTTCTCGCGAGCGGCCTCACGCCGCGCATTTTTCGTCAGGCGTTCTGCACCCGCATTGCTGTAAGACATACGAACCTCACTGAAGAATATCCACCCCACGCAAATAAGCGCCCAACCGATACTAGGAGGGCGAGCTGGGAAACAACTAACCGAGAACTGTATATTTCGGCATGACATACTAGTAATTAGTGGTTTTCCACCACTAATTCCATTCACAAAGGATCGTCCGGCACGTACCTGCCGGTGAAGGAGCATTAATAGTCATGGCATCAGTCACTTTTGACAAAGCAACCCGCCTCTACCCGGGTTCCTCGGTTCCCGCCGTCGATAGCCTCGACCTCCACGTTGCCGACGGCGAGTTTCTCGTTCTTGTCGGCCCGTCGGGTTGCGGTAAGTCGACATCCCTCCGCATGCTTGCTGGCCTCGAAGAGGTCAACCAGGGCAGCATCCTGATTGGTGACCGCAACGTCACCGACGTTCCGCCGAAAGACCGTGACATCGCCATGGTTTTCCAGAACTACGCCCTGTACCCGCACATGACGGTTGCCGAAAACATGGGCTTCGCGCTCAAGATCGCCGGCATCAACAAAGATGAGCGCGCCAGCCGCGTGCTCGAAGCAGCCAAACTCCTCGACCTCGAGCCCTACCTCGGCCGCAAACCCAAAGCGCTCTCCGGCGGCCAGCGCCAGCGAGTTGCCATGGGACGCGCCATCGTGCGCCAGCCCCAGGTTTTCCTGATGGACGAGCCGCTGTCCAACCTTGACGCCAAGCTGCGCGTGCAGACCCGCACGCAGATCGCAAGCCTGCAGCGCCGCCTCGGAGTGACCACCGTCTACGTGACCCACGACCAGACTGAAGCACTCACCATGGGTGACCGCATCGCCGTGCTGAAGGACGGCATCCTGCAGCAGGTCGGAACCCCTCGCGAACTCTACGGCGCACCGCAGAACGTCTTCGTTGCCGGCTTCATCGGCAGCCCGGCCATGAACCTGTTCGAGGCCGAGATCGTCGACGGCGGCCTCGCCTTCGGTTCCGCCGTGGCGAAGGTCGACCGCGACACCCTCGGCGGGGCATCCGGCACGACCGTCACCATCGGCATCCGCCCCGAAGACGTGATCGTCAGCAGCACTGGTGAAGGACTGCCGGTCGAGGTAGACCTCGTCGAAGAGCTCGGTGCCGACGGTTACCTCTACGGTCACACGACAATCAATGACAACCGCGTGGACATCGTCGCGCGCGTCGATGGTCGCAACCACCCCAACGCCGGCGAGAAGGTCTTCATCCTCCCGGAGCCGAACCACGTGCACGCCTTCGACACGGTCACCGGTCTTCGCCTCGGCAAAGCCCCAGCACTCGCCATCTGAGTTCTCGACGTCTGAGTTCTTGACGTCTGAGTTCTTGTCGGCATTCACCATTCATTGAACTGAGCCTGCCGAGCACTTCCGACCCAACAGTCGGACAGCGCTTGGCAGGCTCAACCTCCTTAGGAGAGCAGCTCGTATCGTGCCAGGTTCGCTGAACATCACCACCGCAGTTGGCGACCCTGGGCTGCTGGACCTTCCCTGGAACCTACCGCTGGAGCTGTGGCCCAACGACACCATTGCTGCCCTCCCCAAGGGTCTATCGCGGCACCTCGTGCGCTTTGTCCACCTCAGCGGCTACGTGGTGGCCATCAAGGAGACATCCGCTGAGCTGGCACGCAAAGAATACGAGCTACTTCGCACCCTGCAGCGCATCGATATTCCGTGCGTGGAGCCAGTCGCGATCATCACCAATCGCACCACCGACGACGGAGAACCTCTCGAGGCAGCCCTTGTCACCCGGCACCTGCGTTTCTCCCTCCCCTATCGCGCGCTGTACTCGCAAGCGTTGCGCCCCGACACCGCGACCCGCCTCGTCGATGCCCTCGCCGTGCTGCTCGTGCGGCTCCACATCGCCGGTTTCTTTTGGGGTGACGTGTCGCTCTCCAACACCCTTTTTCGCCGGGATGCCGGAGCCTTCGCCGCCTACCTCGTCGACGCCGAAACCGGACAACTCTACGACGGGCTCTCGAACGGCCAACGCGAAAACGACCTCGAGATCGCCCGAGTCAACATCGCTGGCGAACTCTTCGACCTTCAGGCGGGCGGGCGCCTCGAAGAAGAGGTCGATCCGATCGCCGTCAGCAACGGCATCACCGAGCAGTACCGCATCCTGTGGAAAGAACTCACCGGGTCTGAAGAGTTCGACCGTGGCGAGCGTTGGCGCATCAATAAGCGGATCGAGCGCCTCAACAACCTCGGTTTCGATATCGAAGAACTCGCGATCAAAACGGATGAGACGGGCACCCAGGTGCGCATCCAGCCCAAGGTTGTCGACGCCGGCCACCACTCTCGGCGGTTGCTGCGCCTCACCGGGTTGGATGCTGGTGAAAACCAAGCCAGACGGCTGCTCAACGACCTCGACTCCTACACGGCGACCTTCGGCAAGACAGCCGACGACGAAGAGGTTGTCGCCCACGAGTGGGTTGCGCGGGTGTTCGAGCCGGTGATTCGCGCCATCCCGAAAGACCTCAAGGGTCGGCTGGAACCAGCAGAAGTGTTCCACCAGCTGCTCGATCACCGTTGGTTCTTGTCGCAGAATCAGGATCGGGATGTTCCGCTTGCCGAAGCGGTCAGCAGTTACGTCGAAACGGTGCTGAGGTTCCGTCGCGACGAAGCCACCATGATCGACCCGCCCACTGGCGCGTTCACGCTGCCGATCGGCGTGGTTGCCGATGGGTCGGCTGACGCAGACGGTGATGATGACGATGGTGAGGTTGAGGCTGACTGGCGCGACAAGGTCTGAGCCGTGCCATCCGGTCGCGAGGTCGTCGTGCTAGCCGTTCCGCAGGATGGAATGAGTCGTTCCGCAGGATCAATGTGGTCGCCGGCGGCGTTTTCTACACACCGAAAGCGGCGAGTTGCACATTCATCCTGTTGAACGGAGCACGAAAGACCGCAGCTTCCCTACGCCAGGATGGAACCCGGGCTCTCGACGCGAGCCACAAAGGCGGCGAGCCAGCGCGCGGCGAGCGCGCCATCCATCACCCGGTGATCGGCCGAGAGGGTGACCGTCATGACGGTTCCCACCACGATCTCGTCGTCCACCACAACCGGCATCTTTCGAGCCGCGCCGACGGCAAGGATGCCGCACTGCGGAGGGTTGATGATGGCGCTGAACTCGGTCGTGCCGAACATCCCCAGGTTGGAGACAGCGAAGCTGCCGCCCTCCAACTCATGCTGCTTGAGTTTGCCTTCCTTGCCGCGCCCCGCGAGCTCACGAATCTGCTCGCTCACCGCCGACACGCTCAGAGCGCTCACGTTGCGCACTACGGGGGTGACGAGTCCGTCATCCACGGACACGGCGACCGCGATGTCAATGGTGTGATGGCGGTGCACGCCCTCATCGCTCCAGGTGGCGTTAGCTTCCGGAACATCGATGAACGCTGCAGCGACAGCCTTGACCACAAGATCGTTGACCGAAACCTTGGTGGCACCGGTGGCCGCGCTGACCACGTTGATTTCTTGCCGAAGGGCCAGCAATCGGTCGACGCGGCAATCGGCGACGAGGTAGAAGTGCGGAACCGTCGACTTGCTCTCGGTGAGGCGCCGAGCGATGGCCTTGCGCATGCGAGAGTGCGGGATGAGGTCGAAGCCGGCCTCGCCCGGAGAGCCTTGCGGTGCGGTAGTGGGCTGGGCCGAAGCGGGCTGAGCCGATGCAGGCTGGGTCGAAGCGGGCTGGGTCGATGCGGGCTGAGCCGTTGACGGACCCCCAGCGACCAGCGAGCTGATGTCGTTGCGCACGATGCGCCCATTGGGGCCGGTGCCGTTCACGGCAGAGACATCCAGTCCATTCTCGCGAGCGAGACGGCGCACAAGAGGGCTAATGAATCGGCGGCCACTGGCAGCCGCGGCTACTGCGGGCACTGCGGGCACGACTGCAGCTGCGGCAGGCACGGCTGCTGCTGCTGCTGCAACGTCAGCGATGGCGGGCGCGAGGGTGGGCGCGGATGCCGTCACCGCTGACACTGCCGGAACGGCCGGGGCTGCTGCTACTGCAGTAGCAGCAGCGAAAGTAGCAGCAGCCCCGGCTGGCGCAACGGAGGCGACGGCGGCAGGAGGTGCCGCAGCATCCGGAACAGTGGGGGTCTCCCCCGCAGCACCGATCACAGCGATCGGCGCTCCAACGTCGATCGAGTCGCCCTCCGCCGCGAGCAGCTGAAGGATTGTGCCTTCGATTTCGGCCGCGTACTCGACGACAGCTTTATCGGTCTCTACGTCGGCTAGCGGTTGGCCGATGGTGACGGTGTCACCGGGCGCCACCAACCAACGAGCGATCGCAGCCTCGGTGACGTTCGCCAGCACTTCTGGCATCCGGATGATTGTCGACATTACAGACCGCCCTTGTTGCGACGAACCAGCTCGAGGCCAGCGACAACTTCTTCGGTGCGAGCGATGGCCGCACGCTCGAGGATGCGGGAGATCGACGGGGACGACTCGGTGCCGGTCACGCGCTGCACCGGCTGGTCGAGGTAGTCGAAGAAGCGGCGGTGAATCTCATCCGAGAGCCAGGCTCCGTAGGAGGTTCCCCGGGCACCCTGCTCGACGATGATCACGTTGTTGGTCTTGCGGATGCTCTCACCGATGGTGTCCCAGTCGATGGAAGCCCGGTCCAGCCAGCGGAGGTCGATCAGGTCGGCGTCAATGCCGGTCTGCTCGATCGCTTCAAGGCTGTGGCGAACCATCGACAGATAGCTGATCACCGTCATTTCGCTGCCGATGCGGCGAAGGGCCGCCTTGCCGGGAAGCAGAACGTAGTCGAGGTCGCCCGCGGGCACCTCGTCCTTCTGGCCGTAGAGGTCGACGTGCTCGATGACGAGCACCGGGTCATCCAGAGTGAGGGCAGCGTTCATCAGGCCGATGTAGTCGGCGGCACACGACGGTGCCACGATGCGCCAGCCGGGGCTGGTCGCGAAGATGCCGGCGGGGTCCATCAGGTGCTGGGAGCCGTACCCAGAGCCCATCGCCACCTTGGTGCGGAGCACGAGCGGCACAGCATTGTCGCCACCGAACATGTGGCGAGCCTTGCCAATTTGGTTGAACACCTGGTCGGCGGCAACCCACATGAAGTCGGGGTACATGAATTCCACCACCGGGCGGTAGCGGGTATCCAGCGCCATGCCGCCGGCGAGGCCGGTGAACGCGTTCTCGCTGATCGGCGTGCCCAGAACGCGGTCGGGGAATGTTGCCGACAAGCCCTTGGTGGCTCCGTTGGTGCCGCCGGAAAGGCGGTGAATGTCTTCGCCGAGGATGATGATGCGGGGGTCTTGTTCCATGCGGCGGCCCAGCACGCCGGCAACAGCATCCACGAACTTGATGCTCTCGGTGGCACCAGTTGCACCGTTCGGTTCGAATACTTTCGCTCCGGCGAGTTCAGACAGATCTCCGCGCACGCCCACGTCGACGAACGCGGGGTCTGGCCAGAGCTCGGCCCGGATGCGGCGCTTGCCTTCCTTTTCAGGGTCAGCCTCGAGCAGTTCGGCGGTGGCGAGATCCATGGCGGTGACGGACTGGGCGCGCACGGCGGCAACGCCCTCTTCGGTGATCAGCCCGAGAGCGATCATCTCTTTCGCAACGCGGTCGAGGGGGTCGCGCTTCTTCCAGGCCGCTTCCTCTTCTTTGGTGCGGTAGCCGAAAGCGCTTCCCGGGTAGGGACCGTTCTGGTGGAAGAAGCGGTAGACCTCGGCCTCAATGATGACCGGGCCTTCACCGCTTCGCATGACCTTCTCGGCCTGTTGCATGGCGATGTAGACGGCGAGGGGGTCCATGCCGTCGACACGCCACGAGGGGATGCCGAATCCTTGGCCGCGCACCGAAAGCCGGGTGTCGGCGACACTCTCGTCGATGTGGGTGGAGACGGCGTAAAGGTTGTTTTCGATGAAGAAGGCGACGGGGAGTTTCCACGCCGCCGCAAGGTTCATCGATTCGAGGACGGAGCCGATCTGGCTGGCACCGTCGCCGAAGTAGTTGATGGTGATGTCGGACGTGCCAGCACGCTTCTGCGACCACGCGTTTCCGGTGGCGAGGGGCGCACCGCCACCGACGATGGCGTTGGTGCCGAGCGCTCCGGCCTCAAACCACTGGAGGTGCATGGAACCACCACGCCCGTGGCAATACCCCTGAGCGAGGCCGAGAATCTCGGCGAGGGTGCGCTGCATGACGGTCTGGAGTTCGGCGCTGACGAGGGCCGACAGATCGAGCTTTCCAGCGGAGACGTGGGTGATGGCTTTGGCCAGGAATTGGTGGTGACCGCGGTGAGAACCGTTGACGCCGTCTGCGGTGCGGAGGCCGACGATCGAACCGACAGCGCCACCCTCTTGACCGATGGAAGAGTGGGCGGGGCCATGAACGAGTCCCTCACCGGCCAGCTCGAGAACGCGCTCTTCGAAGGCGCGAATCAGGTGAAGTTGACCGAGCATCGTCGCGAGAAGCGCGGGGTCGGCTGCTTTCCAGTCCGCGGGGGNGGTGCTGATCTCAACCCACGGGGCGGTGGTTTCCAAACGTCGCGACTTTGACATCGTCCCTCTTTCTCCATTGACGGGGCGTCGCGAAGCCAGAAGCATGACGACTCCCCCGAGAATAACCGACGATTGAATACAATCGCAACATTATCTTCCAAATATTCCGCTTATGAGGCATAATTATCGCGTAAGTGCATTCAATCATCGAGGAGGATGGCATGGCTTTGCCCGGATTGCGTGGCACAGACCACATCGGCTTCACCGTGCCTGACCTCGACCAAGCGGACGACTTCTTCGTTCGTGTGATCGGTTGCGAGCGCGTCTACTCTCTCGGCCCGTTCGCCCGCGACGAGGGTGACTGGATGCTGGAACACCTAGGCGTGGATCCGCGCACCGTCATGCGCCGCCTCAACTTCTACCGCTGTGGCAACGGCTCCAACTTCGAGATCTTCGAGTACGAGCCCGTCAGTGAACCCGCGCCCCAACCGCGCAACAGCGACATCGGTGGCCACCACCTCGCGTTCTACGTCGACGACTTCGACACCGCCCTCGCCTACCTCAGGGCCGAGGGGCTCACCATCATGGGCGATGCGACGGCGAGTGGCAACGCGAGTCTCGGCCAGCGCTGGGTGTACTTTCTGAGCCCGTGGGGCATGCAGTTTGAGCTCGTGAGCTATCCGGAGGGCAAAGCGTATGAGAACGGTGCCCCGGTGTTGCTGTGGCATCCGTCGCGACCCGCCGAATAGCGCACAGGTCCCCCCATCGTGATCAAGCCGAAGACCGTTACAACTAACAGGAGCTCGTGACACCATGACAACCATGAAGATCGCCGTCTTAGGAACAGGCGCCAACGGTGCCTCGCTCGGCGCCGATATGGTGCGCGCTGGCCTCGACGTCACGTTCATCGAGCAGTGGCCAGCGCACGTCGAGGCAATGCGCGAGAACGGGCTCACGGTGCACCTGCCTGACGGCACCACCGAGGTAACTCCGGTGACGGTGTACCACTTCTGCCAGGTTGCAGAACTGCGCGAGCCCTTCGACATCGTGTTCGTCTCAGTGAAGACGTACGACACCCGCTGGGTGAGCGAACTCATCAAACCTCTCCTCCACGAGACCTCGGTCATCGTTGGCCTGCAGAACGGCATGACCATTGATGACGTGGCCGACATCGTCGGACCGCAGCGCAGCGTCGGAGCTGTGCTCGGTATCGCGGCAAACATGTTCACCCCGGGCGTAGTGGTTCGGCAAGTTCCCCGTTCGGGAACCTGGCTGACGGTCGGTACCCTCGACGGCGTGCGCACCCCCGCGATTGAGGCCGTCGCCGAAGCCCTTGGGCACGCGGGCACGATCTCGATCTCTGAGGACATTAGGGCTTCGAAGTGGATGAAGCTACTGGCCAACATCCCCGAAATGCTCCCCTCGGCCATTCTCAACGTTCCCTTGCTGACCGCCGTCGGAATGGAAGGGGTGCGCGAGGTTATGGATGCGGCATCCCGCGAGGCCTACCGCACGGCCGTCGACCTGGGAATCACGATGGTTCCGATCTTCGGTAAGACTGAGGCGGAGGTCCCGCCCAACGACCAGTACGCCCTCGATCTGCTTGATGCCGTGCTGGCCTCGTACTCGCTGCCAGACACCCGAGTTGCTGTGCTCCAAGACTGGGACAAGGGTCGCCGAGCGGAGCTGGATGCCTTCAGCGGCTACATTGTTTCTCAGCAAGAGAAACTCGGCACGGCGGCTCCGGTCAATGCCGCAATCTTGCGGATTGCCGAGCGCGTCGAACGCGGAGAAATTCTTCCTGACCCGTCGAACGCTGCGCTGCTCGTGGAGGCCTACGCTGAAGTGCGCTCCATTTAGCGCCGCAATCTCGTCGTCCTCATTCACATAAGAAGGAAATACTAATGATTCGCCACATCGTAATGTTCAGCTTGATCGCTACCGACGAGGCCCAGAAGGATGCCGATGTCGCCGAAGTGCGCTCGCGTCTCACCGCCCTCGTCGGCGCGGTCCCCGGCCTCCAGAGAATCTCCTTCGAACGCGACCTCGGGCTCGTGAATAACCACCTTGATGTCGTTTTGGTTTCTGAGCACGACGATAACGCTGCCTTGGAGACCTACCAAGCACACGAATTGCACCTCGCCGCCGCCACATTTATCGGCGCAGTGACAGGTCCCGGTCGCGCAGTGGTCGACTACGTCGCCTGAACAGCAGGCACGACTGGCCGCCGTTCGCTAGCGTAGGAGTACTCATGGAAAACCAGGTTCGCCCGCGCGTTTCGCCCGACGTGGCTTCCACCGTTCGAGACGGCAATTCCAGCACTCGGATCGCAGACCTTCTCCGCACCGCAATTCTCCGCGGCGAGTACCAACCGGGCGAACGGATTCGCCAAGAAGACGTAGCGCAACGATTCGGCGCCAGCCGCGTGCCTGTTCGTGAGGCTTTGCGAACACTTGAAGCCGACGGTCTGATCACCCTCTCGGCGAACGTTGGAGCGTGGGTTTCACGACTGAGCTTGGCTGAATGTGACGAGATCTATCAAACTCGTGAGCGCATCGAACCCCTGCTGCTTCGCTACGCGCTACCCACCATCACCCCAACACAGTTGAATCGACTCGACGAACTGGTCGAAGAGATGAAGAACACCGTCGATGTCGAACGGTTCCTCGTGCTCGATCGGGAGTTCCATCTCGGATCGTACTCGTCGGTCGAAACGGCGGTGCTCGGCGATCTTGTCGGCCGGCTCTGGGACACCACGCAGCACTATCGCCGCGCCTTCACTCTCCTGCTGGACGAGCAGTCAACTCGCATTGTGCACGATGAGCACCAGATGCTTGCCCAAGCGATCAGGGCGCAGGATGCGGACCACGCCGAGCGAATTCTGGAGGGTCACATTCGGCGCACTCGCCTCGGACTTGCCCGCCACCCCGAGGTCTTCGATGCGTCCAACCACCGAACGGGCAACGTTCAGCGCTACGAGATTCCCGCCCTTTAGCGGCCGTGTTCTGGGCGCATCGCCTGCATCGCTTCAAGAACGTCAACTGCCGAAGAGATAGTACGTTCCTGCCCCGGATGTTCGTGACCGAGGTCGGCAAGCGATTGATAGCCGATCTCGCGCCGACCGATAACAAACCAGATCCCCCGAGCGGGTTCATCGCTGTGATTAATGTAAAGGTGTGGCCTGTTGGCATCAAAGCAGAAGGAATCGCCCGGGAGTAAGTCGTAGGATTCAAAATCGATCCGCAACGTCAGCTGACCCTCAAGAATTACACCGTATTCAAGGGCCGCGTGCCTAGTCATTTTTCCCTCGCCCGAGGATGACCCCTTGGGCGGGTAGGTGACGATCAACGGGTCAGCGATATTGGTCGCCCCGACCGCCATCCGCTCCCAAGTTACGCCATTCTCCATCTCGATTATGGGGTTGTCAGCTCGGCGTTGAACAACAGAATCGCTCAATCGGGTCGTATCGGGTTCGTGAACCTCTGCATCAGTTCCGAGACCAAGCGACAGCGCTCCAACGCTCGCTGTGCCCATCAGCCCATCAAGGGAGATGCCGAGGTGGTTAACGAGTGCATACAAAGTGCTGACGGAGGGCTGCGTCTTGCCCGTTTCCACCTGGGAGAGCATGCTTGCGGAGACGCCAACCGACGTCGCTACTGCGCGCAAACTGAGTTTCCGTGCCTCGCGCACTCGGCGCAATTCTGAACCAACATCGAGCTGCATTGCGTCCCTCTCGGATAATCCTTTAGACCGAATATCGACAGCGCCGCTTAACAATAAATCGTCCTGCAATGTTACCGGACAGTCTGGCTGAATGCGCAAGGACTACTTTTCTGAGATAATCTCGCTGAATTGTGTCACGACTCGATCTGGATCCAGTGCTATGCGTACAGCTAAACTTTACAGGAGTACACAAAGTGAAGTGATAACGAACAGATCCGGAGCCCCCAGTTGAGCGGCACATCAACCAATCGCATTGCATTTCTCGGACTCGGTGCAATGGGCCGGGGAATGTCCAGTCGCCTAGTGAGCGAGGGCTTTGCCGTCAGCGTCTGGAACCGGAGCCCACGCGTTGCGCACGAGCTCGCGGCAGAGACCGGTGTCACCGTCTCAGAGAGCGTCTCCGCGGCATTTACCGGAGCGACCGTTATTCACTCAATGCTGACAGACGATGCCACTGTGCTTGAGGTGTTCAACGACGAGCTTCTCGCCACCGTGCCTACTGGTCGGGTACACGTCAATCACGCCACCATTAGCCCAGCGGCCGCACACACGCTCGCGGAGCGTCACGCCAAGCATGAAGTCGGCTATGTTCAGGCTCCAGTTCTAGGGCGCTCGTCAATTGCCGCAACGGGGAAACTGCTCGTTGTCGCCTCGGGCGACCCGACTTCCATCACGGCAGCCCTGCCCTCGCTGGAAGCCATCGGCCAACGCGTGTGGAACCTAGGCAGCGATGCGCGCATGGCAGCAGTCGTGAAGATAGCGGTCAACTACTCATTGATCAATGCCCTCCAATCGATAGCAGAATCCGTGGTGTTGGTTGAAGCTGCGGGAATCGACCCAAGCGAATTCGTTGAGATTTTGACGCACACCGCTTTCAGTGGTTCGGCACACAAGGGTTACGCGCCAATGATCGCCGAGAAGAGGTACCAGCCGGTCGGTTTTGCGATGGCGCTCGGCTTGAAAGATCTCGGTCTTGCCGAGGCTGCGGCCGCGGAGCGGGGAGTTGTCCTCCCGATGGCACCGGTGCTCCACGAACTCTTCGAAGCTGCGCTGGCTGACCACGACCTTTCTCAGCTCGACTGGGCGGCCGTGGCCGAAGTCACACGCAATAGAAGAAAGTAGCCTCGCTCCTAGGCGAGGAGGGCGTCGAGGTTTCGGGGGTGTGCCTCGAGGAGCCCGGCCTCAATCTCTTGAGCAAGGCCGACAACACGTTCGTTGTAGGGCGCTCTGCCACCACTGGCGCGTTGGGTATCTACGACGAATCCGTTTATTTCCGCCACCTCACTCCGCCTGCCTTTCAGCCAATCCTGCAAGACAGTTGTCTTTGTGGTGGGGAGCGTATATTCCTCAAGCACGACGTCGAGAAGACGTTCGGCGAATTGGTCAGCACTCACAATGTCGGCCTCAGTGAGACCAAAGATTGGCTTCACCACACTCCCGGACACCACACAAGCGCGAATTGCCTCCTTGCCCGTTTCGACCATGAACTGTCGCATACCAGGCAGGAGTGGCGCTTCCCCGAGTGGAAGATTGAGAATTGCCGACGGCACCAGTTCAGCGGCATTCGCAACTAACTTCATCCACTTCGACGAACGGATGTCATCAGAAATTTCGACGGTGCCGGCGGCTCGCAATACCTCCGCTACTTCGTCTTCTCGGCCGCGCGTTGAATCGCTCAGGCTGCCAATCGCAAACCACGATTTCTCTCTGGGTGACTGACGCTCAACAACACCGGGAGTGAACATATTCGACGAGACTTCGATGACGGCACCGAGGGTTCGATGCTCTCCAAGAATCGATGACATGTCATCCTGGGACATGCCATTCTGCAAGCCAACGGCTAGACCGTCCGCGGCGAGTAGCGGTTTGATCAGTTCGGATGCCCACCTGGTGTCATAGGCCTTCACCAGTATGAACACCAGATCGAATGGTTGTCGCATTTCTGCCACTTCACACAAGTGGTGAACCCTTACAGGGGTGACGTGACTCTCACGCTCGAGTTCGACCCGAATTCCGTCACGGCGCATAGCCTCGACGTGCGCTGGCCATTGCTCGATGAACGTCACATCGTGCCCAGCACGGATCAGGTCGGCACCAATTCCGCCACCGTTGGCGCCTGTCCCCAACACCGCAATCCTGGGATTGTTCATACCCTTAGCTCCTACGACGCTGGTGACGAATTCTTACGACGCGAACGAGCCACCGAATACAGAATTGCCGCGGCGAGAATGAGCGTGCCCTGCAGCACGTACTGCCACAGCTGATCCAGCCCCAAGAACACCGTCGCGTTGAGCACCTGCACCAGAAGCAGCGCACCAAGAATTGTTCCCACAAAGGTGCCACGACCACCGAGAAGACTCGTTCCTCCGAGCACCACTGCCGTGATGCTCGCGAGGGTGTAGGTCACACCCTGAGTCGGGTCGCCGATTCCAATTTGCGCCATGAGCATCACTGCTCCACCGAAAGTAAGAACCGAGGTAGCAACGTAAGCGAAGACGACGGTGCGGTTGATGTCCACACCAACGCGACGGGCGGATTCCTCATTCGACCCGGTGGCGCGCAATCGCCAGCCCCACCGCGTCTTGCGAAGAGAATACTCGAGGCCAATTGTGACCAGGACCAGCACGATGAACGCCAACGGAATAGGGCCGAGTTTGGCAGTGATGAAGTGAGCGACATCCCCGCTGATGTAACCAGCAGACGTGGGCCGCAAGATGAATGACATTCCCTGAATCGCGATATAGATCGTGAGTGTCGCAGCGATCGCCGTGAATTTCCCGAAACGTATCAGTGAGCCGTTGATGAGGCCCACGACGAGTGAAACACCAATCATCGCCGCGAATCCCAAAAGTATTGAAGCTGTCGGTGAGGCGTCTTCAACAAAGAACGACGCCACCACAACGAGGAATCCCGCGAGAGGCCCCACCGACAAATCGATACCGCCGATGAGAAGCGCGATCGTTTGACCCAGTGCGATGAACCCCAAAGCCGAGACGGCAAGAAGCATCGACTGAATATTGAAATCGCCCAGGTAACGGTCGTTGGTTGAGAAAATGTATGCACCCAGAACCAGCATTACCGCGGTGAGCAGGACTGCTGGAGCGTAGTCACCCTGAAGGAAGCGACGCGTTGCGAGTGAACGGCTCGACTGGTTCAATTCCGCTTCGCTGGGAATGGAATCGATCGCAACAGCGCGCGTCGTGGAATTAACAGCCGCGCGGATCATACGCTCTTCATTGATGTCATCACCACGGAGAGTATCGACAACGTGGCCACGCGAAATGACGATCACGGTATCGCAGAGGCCTTCGAGCTCTTTAGCGTCCGACGAGGCGATGATGACCGGAACCCCGGAAGCAGAAACCTCACGCAAAATTCCGTAAATTTCGGCCCGCGCTCCGACATCGACACCTTGTGTTGGCTCGTCGGCCAAAAGCAGAATCGGTTCGGACAGCAGCGCCCGCGCCACCATTACCTTCTGCTGGTTACCACCGGAGAGCGAAGAAACACCGATATCCAACGATGCAGCCTTGACAGACAAGGAGCCGAGGCTTTCGCCGACCATAGCGAGTTCGCGTTTGCGGTTGAGGAGAATACGACCCTTGAAGCGCTTCAAGGCAGAAACTGCTGCATTTTCGCGCACCGACAAGCTCATCATGAGTCCGTCAGCGTGGCGATCTGCTGGCAAATACGCTGCGCGCTCCAGGAGTTCCTTGCTTGCAAGGTTGCTGACACCAACCGTCACTGAACCGGTGAACGATTCGAGGCCGGCAAGCGCACGCAATAGATCGCTCTGGCCATTCCCAACGACACCAGCAATTCCGATGATTTCGCCGGGGCGAGCGTTCACCGAAACATCGGTGAAACCGTTGCCGCTGAGACCATCGATCACGAGGTTAGGAGATTGCCCCTCAACGTCCTCGTGCTTGGGAGGGAAAGTCGAATCAAGCTGACGCCCAACGATGAGGGCGAGCAGGGCTTGATCTGTAATCTCGCTGACAACAGCGGTCTCTCGAAGCTTCCCATCTCGGAGCACCGTGACGCGGTCGGCCATCTCACGCACTTCAGCCAAACGGTGAGTGATGTAAACAACCGATGTTCCTTCGGCGACAGCCTCCCGCACGAGAGCGAAGAGAAGTTCAACCGATTCTTGGCCGAGGGGAGCTGTCGGTTCGTCCAGAACGAGGAGTTTGGGCTTGACTGCGAGAGCTTTCGCAATTTCAAGCAAATGTTTTTGGGCCACGGTGAGAGTTTCCACACGGTCGCGGAGATGAACACGAAGTCCCACTCGCGCCAAGAGCTCAGTCGCCGTGTCGTCAGGCGAACCGCTTTTCGGGAAAACACTCTTCGGAAGCGCTACGAGCAAGTTCTCCAGGACGGTCATGTCGGGAAGCACTGCAGGGTGCTGGTGAACGATCGAGATTCCCCGCCGATTGGCTTCGCGAGGAGTGAGAACGCCCACATCCTCTCCGCACACCGTCAACAGCCCGCTGTCGGGTCGCAAAGTTCCCGTAGCGATGTTCATGAGAGTAGATTTCCCGGCACCATTCTCGCCCAGAAGAGCATGAATCTCGCCAGGAAGAACCTCGAGCGAAACATCGCTGAGAGCGGCAACGCCCCCAAAGCTCTTGGAGATTCCGGTCATGTTCAGTGTGGCCGGGGCAGTTGGGGCGGCGGTCTGTTGGTTCACGGGGAGACCCTCATTCGGTGCAGATGATCGATGGTTGATGTGGCGGTTTCCCGGCCCGAGGAACTCCTCGGGCCGGGAAACCGGATCACGGTTGTTGCTACTTCAGGAGTGCAGCCTGCTTCTCAGCGGACATTTGAGCTGACAGGTAGATGTCGCCCGGGAGGTCGGTGCGGCACTGAACCTTGTTGGGGGTACCCGAAACGGAGTCCTCGAACACGGGGGCAGCAAACACTGTTTCCTTCGGGATAACTCCGCCGGTAGCGCGCGCAATTGCGTGCTGGACGGCGAGGCGCACGTTGTCGTTACCCGTTGCAACGGTGAAGAGCTTGAAGTCCGGGTTAGCGGCCTTGTTGTCTTCGTAGAAGCAACCGAGGACGTTTCCGTCGGAGGTCACGAGGGCTGGGATTGAACGGCCACTCTTGGCGAACTCGGGAAGTGCACCGACAAGCGACGGGCCAAAGTCAGAAACAATGACGTCGATCTTCGGGTACTTGGCGATAGCAGCGGTCAAGACCTGCTGGGTGAGAGCTGGATCCCAGTTGGTGACCTCGAACGGCTTCGCGCCGATCATGTTGTACTTCGGGTCGGAAAGGATCGACTCGAAGCCGGTGCGCTCGTCGACACCCTGGCTGTTGCCGGCCGGGCCAGACAAGAACAAGATGTTTGCTCCGGCGGGGAAGTTGGTAGCAATCCACTTGCCCCAAGCAATTCCGTCAGCCTTGAAGTCGGCTCCGACCCAAAGGTCGTAGTCAACGCCATCTTTTCCACCCGGGTTAACGCGGTAAGGAACGGTGACAACGCCTGCATCGTGAGCGCTGCGCAGTGCGGGGAGCATTGCCTTTCCAGCGTCGGGGAAGACCACGAGTGCGTTGACGCCCTTAGCGACCATTCCCTGGATGTCAGAGATGGACTTCTGGGTGTCGCCCTGGCCGTCTGCGTACAGGTAGCTGGTGATGCTTGGGCACTTTGCGACCTCGTCTGCACCAGCAGCCGTGGTAACCAAGCGCCAGCTGTTTCCACCGAAGCCGTCAAGCAACCCGAGGGTCGCCTTCTTGGAGCCACACCACGAGGGAGCGCCCTTGAGGGGTGCGCCCGTGCTCGTAGCGGTTGTGGATCCTGACGCACAGCCCGAAAGGACCAGCGCCATCAGACCCGTGGCGACGACTAGCGCCGTCAGTTTGCCGTGTCGAATCATTTCTTCCTCCATTTATCTTTCGCGACGCCTGTGTCGCATTCTTTTTGGTGCACCCTCCGAAAGCTTTGGAGAGGGGTCTGTGGGTGTTCTAGCTGGCTGCCGAGACTGTTCGTGTGCGCAGTGATGTCAGCCGGCGACGAAGCGATTGCCAGTTCACGGTGTAAATTGCGACACCGATTGCAAGGGCAGCGGCTTGAACAAGCGTCTGCACGGCAAATGGAACTCCGAGAGCCAGAACAAACTGGTCAAGTTGACTGAGAAAGAGTGCAGCGATGACTGTCGCTGAGGGGAATCCGCGGCCACCGAGAAGGGAAGTCCCGCCAAGAACCACCACCGCTACCGACGGAAGAAGATATTCGTTACCTTGAAAAGCGGTCGGCTGAAGGGTGATTCCAGCGAGCAACATTCCCGCGGTCGCGTAGAGCAACTGGGCCCACACATAGGCGAGCCCTTGGTGGGTGCGCACTCGCAACCCTGTCGCGCGAGCTGCCGCCGGGCTGGCCCCCACGGATTCGAAGCGCCGGCCAGCGACTGTCTTTCGCACGACCACGGTTACTACAACCAAGAGGATTGCCGCAAATAGCACTGCGTGGGGGATGCCGAAACTGAGGCCTCCGGCAATCTTTGACAGTAGATCCGTGACGGTTCGCGGGATTCCCTTCGAAATTCCGATCACGGCACCAAACAGTAACGCGTTCGTACCGAGGGTTGCGATAATCGCGTTGAGCCCCAGACGACCAACCATAAAGCCGTTGAGTGCCCCTGCCGCGATCGCGAAGGCGAGCACTGTTAACGCTGCCGGAAGAAGCTTGGTGTCATCGCCGTTGGGCTGATGACTGATGACCACGATTGCCAGCGAAACGGCCCCGGGCACAGACAGGTCGATGCCGCCCTGCTGAACGACGAGCATCTGCCCCAGGCCCACGATGGCTAGCACGGCGGCGAAGGGAAGCATGCCGAGAACGGCACCCTGCGAAACACTACTGGGGGCGGCAACAGCACTCAGGGCGAAAAGAACAATCGTCGACACCGCAACGGTGAGGAGGCCTTTAGAGATACTGAAGCGTGCACTGGAAAGTGCCCGAGGGGCGGTCTCGACTGCCATTGCTTTCCCCTTTGAAAGAAGCTGGTTGTTTCGTTTCACCAGAGCGAACGAAGTGTTGAGTGACACTTTATGGAATTCCCGCGGTGTTCACAAGCGACGAAGATAACAATTTCGGTAAAGAACGCCAAAAATGGCTTGTTATCGGGAAAAAATTCGAGCGAAATGTTCTGAGAAAGGTTGGTCCTATACGCATGAAGGCGAGTCGGAGTAAGTGAGCCGCTGTTCACTGATGATCACCGGGGCGTCGTACGGTAACGTTTATCACAACTGAACACTGTCGTGCGAAAGGCGGCTTCATCATGAACACTTCACAGAATCAACGAGCACTCGTCGTCGGAGCAACGGGAATTGCTGGTCAGACAGTTTCCCGCCAGCTCCTCGATGCCGGATGGGACGTCTATGGGCTAGCACGACGCGGCCACTCCATGGTTGACGGAGTAACTCCCATCCAGGTTGACCTCCTCGATGCCGAGGCAACAGCCTCAGCGCTCAAGGGCGTAAAACCAGAGATTGTCATCATTGCGGCGTGGATTCGCAAAGACACCGAGGCAGAGAATATTGCTGCCAACAGCGCGACACTGCGGAACCTGTTTGCTGCGCTCGAGCCAGATGGTGGCGTTCGACACGTCGCGCTCCTCACCGGGCTCAAGCACTACCTCGGCCCCTTTGAGGACTACGCGACCGGAGTGAAGGCCGAGACACCCTTCCACGAGAGCGAACCGCGCCTCCCCAACCCGAATTTCTACTATGCCCAAGAGGACGAACTTTTCGCTGCCGCGAAGCGCATGGGCTTCACCTGGAGCGTGCACCGCTCTCACACCGTCTTCGGGTTTGCCGTCGACAACGCCATGAACATGGTGCTGACGCTCTCGGTCTATGCGACCATCTGCAAAGAACTCGGACAGAAATTCGTGTTTCCCGGTTCGGTTGAACAGTGGAACTTCGTTACTGATGTCACCGACGCGGATCTTCTCGGCGAACAACTGGTCTGGGCCTGCACCCACAAAGAGGCCGAAAATGAGGCCTTCAACATTGCCAACGGTGACACCTTCCGTTGGCGTTGGTTGTGGCCCCAAATCGCAGAGCAGTTCGGCCTTGAATGGGAAGGCCCCACGGGCACCCCTCGCACGCTCGAGGCGAGCATGACCGACGTCGCTCCGGCCGCATGGAAGACGATCGCAGCGCGAGAAGGCCTCGTCGAAGCTGACGTCACCAAGCTCGCTTCCTGGTGGCACAGCGATAGCGACCTCGGTCGCGAGGTCGAGTGCATCACCGACATGACCAAGAGCCGTGAAGCAGGGTTCTTGAACTTCCGCTCCACACCGAAGAGTTTCTTCGAGAAGGTGGCACGCTACCGTGCCGCGAAGTTGATTCCCTAACCACAAAGCGAAACGCAGAAGGGGTGGAGGCCGCTGGCCTCCACCCCTTCTGCGCGTTCGACGCTCCAGCGTGGCGATGTCGTTACAACGCGGCGATGTCGTTACAGCGAGGCGGTGTCGTTACAGCGAGGCGGTGAACTGAATGTGCGCCTTGATGGTGGTAGCCGGGTGGTGGGCAGCATCGAGCGCCAGCAGGGCATCATCAACCGAGAACTCCTGTGTCACGAGGGAGGTCAGGTCGATTCCGGTCTGCGCCATAAAACGCAGAGTTTCGGGCCACNCCCCGGGGGAACCAATCGAGCCGGTAATAGTGAGCTCTTTTGACTGGATTAGCCCCAACTTTGCGGGCGCTTCACGACCCACATCAATACCGATGTAACCCACACGCGCCTTGAAGCCCGCGATCTCGAGCGCTTGTGCCATCACCTCGGGACGACCGGTGGCTTCAATCACAACGCTGGCGCCGCGCCCGTCAGTTTCGGCCGCAAGTACCGTTTCCAGTTCTTCTGGTGCCACCGCGAAGTGTGCCCCCAGCGCGAGTGCTTTCTCTCGCCGGTGCTCACTCGGCTCGACAACGATCGTCTTCGCTCCCAGTTTCGCGGAGGCCGCCGTCACACACAGCCCGATCGGACCAGCGCCCAACACCACAAGCGTGTCGCTGGCGTTGACGTTGCCAATTCGCATGAGGGCGTAATAGGCAACGCTGAAAGGTTCAACGAGGGCGGCATTCGTCCAGGACACCTCGCGGGGAACTTTGTGAAGCCACGACGCTTTCGCGATGAAAAACTCGGCCGCGGCGCCGCTGATCGAGAAGCCGAAATGCTCTTCGCCAATCACACACTCACCAACCACGCCATCGCCCTTGGCGAGACCGGTCACTTTCGAACCGACTGCCATGACCTCTCCCGACCACTCATGGCCGGGGATGATCGGATACTCGAACGGGATGATGTACCGACCCTCGAGGAGATCGATGTCACTGTGGCACNCCCCCACCGATCGCGAAGCTATGAGCACTTCGTCGTCAGCGATTTCCGGGATCGGAAGCTCATCAATCTGCGGGGTATTTGCCGCGACATAGCGCAGGGCTTTCATTGGCTCTCCTATGAGCGTGGATGGATGGTGGGACTAGTAGGCGCGAACGAGGACTTTGACCTGGTCGCCGGTCGGCGACAGAAGTGTCTCGAAGCCTTTCTCGACGATGTCAGCCATATCGATCTTCGCGCTGACAACTTTCTCGACGTCCAAGCGGCCGCGACCGATCAAGTCGATGATTCGAGGCCAGTCGGTGACCGGGTAGCACCACGTGCCACGAAGGGTGATGTCGCGCTCGGAAAGAATCATGGGATCGATCGCCGCAGGCCTCGTGTGCAGTCCGGTCTGGGAGATGTTTCCAGAGGCACGCACCGAAGCCAACGCCGTCTGCAGGGCAATCTCGTTACCGGAGCACTCGATGACGGCGTCGACACCAATACCTCCCGTGCGGTCTTTAAGCTCAGCAGCGACATCCGTCGAGCGGGGGTCGAGCAAGATACCAACGTCGAGCGACCGAGCCAGCTCCTGGCGCTTGGGATTCACCTCAGACATGAAGACGTTCGCACCGAGAGATGAGGCGTACAGGGCGGCGAGCGCACCAATCGGTCCCAATCCGGTTATAAGAACGTTGTCCCCGGGGCGAACTTCGGCCCGGTCTACACCGTAAGCGGCGACGGCAGTCGGCTCAACGAGAGCTCCTTGGATGTCATTCATCGAGTCAGGCAGCTTGGCGACCTTTGATACAGGAACAACACACTGCTCGGCGATTCCGCCCCAAGCATCACTTAAACCGATGCAGGCCATTGACGTGCAGAGGTGGTTCAATCCACGCTGGCAGAAATAGCAGACCCCGCAAAACAGCAGCGGCATAACCGAAACTCGGTCACCAACGCGAACCGAGGTGACCTCTTTACCTATCTCTAGAACTTCACCCGAAAACTCATGGCCGAGAATCTGGGGAGCGGTCGAGCCGTTCAGTCGGTGAGGCAGCACGGGGATCACGATCGGGCCGACCGCATACTCATGGAGGTCGGTGCCACAAATCCCACACCAATAAGGCTTGAGCCTCACCTCACGGGGTCCGACAGAGGTTGGTTCAGCAACCTCCTCCACACGAATGTCTTTGGCATCGTAGAACACTGCAGCTCTCATAGCTCCCAGGGCACCTTTCGTTTTGTTCTCTGCAGACACGACCGTTGTGTCCGCGATGGGTTATTACTCACGGCGCTCTTACCGTGAGCGCGTGGGGTCGAACAGTACTTTGCCAGTTATCTCGCCAGCGGCGAGTCTCGCCAACTGTTCGGGAACGGCCTCGAGACCGTAAACCGCTTCGACAAGCTCGTCACCGAGATTAGTGGCCGCGAGGATCGCCAAGGACGGCGCGAGATCTGTCGAACAGACATGAGCGAGAGTAGTTTCGATGGAAATTTCGCTCATCACCAGCTTATGGACGTTCAGTTCTTGGGGTTTGGACGGCAACCCGACCTGCAGGATGGTTCCTCCTTGGCGGACGAGAGAAAGCGCCACGTCAAGCTGCCCCGGAGCACCCGTCGCTTCGATAATCACGTCAGCGCCAACAGGACCAAGGATGTCACTCAACGCAGCGATGAGTTCATCGGTCACCGGAATTACGCGCGTTGCCCCGAGACGCATGGCGCGATCAAGTCTCTCTCCAGCAAAGTCGACCACGGTGATATCGGCATCCGCAATCGACGTCAGGCCAGCGAGGATAAAGGTACCAATCGCTCCGGCGCCAAAAAGAACCACACGATCTCCATCGGCGACCCGCGACCGCTTCGCCGCGTGGAGCCCCACAGCGAGAGGTTGGGCAACCCCAGCGTGATCGAGTTCACAACCCGCGGGAATCGGGACCAGCGTGTGCACGTCGACCGCGACGTACTCCGCCAGTCCGCCATCGATATTAAGTCCGTGCGTGACGTAGCGGGAACACAGGTTTGTTCGCCCCTGCAAGCACCGCTGGCACTCACCACAAGACACCCCGGCCCCGGAGGCGACATGGTCCCCCACCGCCAACCCACGCGTATCACCGCCGGGGAGTTCCACAATTTCACCAACAAACTCGTGACCAATAACGAGGGGACCGACGTGGCCACTCGTGGGGTGCGGCTTGTCTATCGGGAAGATGATTGGTCCCGACTTCCACTCTGTCGCATCCGTTCCGCAGATTCCGGTGCGGAGCACTTTCACCAAGGCCTGACCCGCCCCCGCCACCGGGAGGGGTCGGGATTCGACTCGGACATCACCGCGCCCGTAATAAACGGCGGCCATCATGGTTCGGGTTGGTGCACTCATCGTTGGGCCCTAAATTTCGCCGCGACCAGCGGCGGTATTGAGGTGCGATTGCGAATTGCGCTCCAGGTTGAGCGGACCACCGACGGCAAAATAACGCTGACCAGCAACCAGGAGTTCCTCAGCGGGGAACTTGGTGATCACCTCACNCCCCGTAGCGGTCACAACGACCTCTTCTTCAATTCGAGCCGCACCGATACCATCGGCGGCTGGCCAGTAGGTCTCGAGGGCAAATACCATGCCCTCTTCAAGGGTCTCGGGGTGCTCGAGGGAAACGAGCCGCGAGAAGATGGGCTTCTCCCAAATGGAGAGGCCGACGCCGTGCCCGTACTGCAAAGCGAAGGCGGCTTCCTCGTCAGGGAACCCAAATTCTTGAGCTGTCGGCCAGACCTTCACGATGTCAGCCGTGGTCGCGCCCGGCCGAACGAGCGCGATGGCACGGTCCATGTATTCGCGGGCGATCTTGTAGGCGTCACGCTGGGCGGTGCTCGCCGAACCGACGGCGAACGTGCGGTAGTAGCAGGTGCGATAGCCCTGGTGGCTGTGAAGAATGTCGAAGAATGCGGGGTCGCCGGGGCGAATCAGTCGATCCGAAAACACGTGAGGGTGCGGCGAGCACCGTTCACCAGAAATGGCGTTGACACCCTCGACGTACTCCGAGCCGAGGTCATAGAGCACCTTGGAGACAAGGCCGACAGCCTCGTTCTCACGCACGCCGGGACGCAAGAAGGTGTAGAGCTGTTCGTAGGCAGCATCAACCATCGAGGCTGCCTGAGTGAGCAGGGCAATCTCATCGCCGGTCTTGATGCGACGGGCGTTGAGGAATGTTTGCTGACCGTCGACAACCGTGATCCCCGCCTGCTGGAAGGCAAACAAAATCGGGAGTTCGATGATGTCCACGCCGAGTGGTTCATTGAGGAGACCGAACTTCTCCAATTCACGCTTGATCTTTGCGGCCACGCCCTCCGCAATCCCGGCGTCGGGGTTGAAAGCACCGCGAAGAGTAGAAATACCTGCACGCGATCCAGATTCCAGCCGTGGGCGAGTAGCACCGTGGTGCGGTGCGTGCGGGTCAGCGTCCGCCTCGGAGTGGGTGACGTCAAGCCACGGGTTATACAACGAGTGGTGTTTTGCCGCCGAACCGAAGTCCCACACAATGGGGTCGCTGTGACGCGTGATGAGAGAGAAACGAATGAGCTTGTCCATCGCCCAGGTGCCAATGTGAGTGGCCGACATGTAACGAATGTTGGAAAAGTCGAACGCCAGAAGCGCCCCCAGATCGGAGCGCTCAAGCTCGGCTCGAAGGCGTGCGAGGCGCTCTTCTCTCAATCGATCGTGGTTGATGCGCTGTTCCCAGTCGACAGCGTTCGTGCCAAATGTTGCTGTGGTCATTAGATTAGGTCTCTCTTTTGCGTGCGGCTGGTGGAACGGAACGATCAAACAAGGATCATTCCGCCTTCGATGGGAATTACTTGACCGGTGATGTAGTCGGAGTCTGCTGTGGCGAGGAAAAGAGCGGTGGGCACGATATCTTCCGGTTCCGCCGGCCTGCCCAACAAAATTCCAGCGGCCATCGAGTCGAAGCCGTTTTGGCCCTCGCCAATAGCCGCGAGTTCGCGATCGAGCGTGGTCCAGAGGGGTGTCGCAACAACCCCGGGGGCAAAGGCGTTCACAGTAATGTGATGCTCAGCGAGGGCACGCGCACCCGCCTGAGTGAAAGAAATCACGGCAGCCTTGGCAGCACTGTAGGGCGCGAAACTGGAGAAGCCCGTGCGACCGGCGATCGAGGCCGTGTTTACAACCTTGCCTCCGCCACCTTGACGAATGAACTGTTGAGCGGCTTCCTGGATGCCGATCAAAACGCTGAGCGCATTGACCTTCATGATCAGGGAAAAGTTGTCTTCGTCTATCTCAAGAAACTTTCTGGGGGAATTCATGCCCGCGTTGTTGAAATACGCGTCAATTCGACCGTAGCGGTCAACCGCTGCTGTGATTCCCCCCTGCACGCTGGAGCGATCGGTGACGTCAACGTGAGCGACCGAGGCGATGCCTCCGGCCGCAGAAATTTTTTCCGCGAGGGTTGTGGCTGCGGCCAGATTGAGGTCGGCGATCACCACGTTCGCTCCTTCACGGGCGAAACCTTCACAGATCGCCGCACCAATGCCTGAAGCTCCACCGGTCACGACAGTCGTCTTGCCAGCGAGTCTTGGTGACATGGGATGCTCCTTTGCTTCCACTGCGGTGTTCTGGTTCTGCGGGTTGATCCGGCTTGCTCTGGCCTTTCACACCGTCGAGCGAGTGTTCACTATAGCTAAACTTATATCGCCGGGAACTTCAAATCAAGTGAACACAAAACAACCGTTATCCGGCGATACCTTGACTGTGCGTTCACAAGAGTGTTTAGTGTGGCCACAGGTTGTTCAGTTTTAGACAGTTACCGTAACGACGCGGGCGCTCCGATTGCGACCGAAGAACGAAGGAGTCAACAATGGCGTTTGTCGTCCAGGGAATACACCACATCGGCCTCACCGTCAGTGACCTCAAGCAGTCATTCGACTGGTATTCCCGCATGTTCGGCCTCGAGCCCGGCCCGATTAATCACGGCGAAGGCACCGACCTTGATCGTGGGCTTCAGGTTTCGGGTGCGAAATTGTCGTTCTCGATGATCTCGATTGGAAGCACCCGAATCGAGTTTCTCCAGTACCACGAGCCGGATGGCAAGCCGTGGGATCGCACCAACGGAGACGTGGGCTCTGCCCACATTTGTTTACAGGTCGACGATATGGCGACGGCCTTTGCCGACCTCGAATCGCGGGGCGCAGTCTTCAACGGGCCGCCAATAACGCTCACCGACGGTGAGCTCGCGGGAGCTCAGTGGGCGTACCTCCGAGATCCAGATGGCATTCAGCTCGAGATCTGGCAACAGCCAAAAAACTAGCGTTGCTGTCGCTGCAGTAACAGCGACAGCAACTGCTCCTTCGACTACTTCGCGGCGCGCAGCTTCGAGATTTCGTACAGGGTGACGCTCGCCGCGATGCCGGCGTTGAGCGACTCGGTTGAGGCGTTGATCGGAATCGAAACCACGGCATCACAGTTGTCGGTAACCAGACGCGACAGCCCCTTGCCCTCGCTACCGACCACAATCAGCACGGGCTGCTTCGCGAGCGCAAGGTTCGGCAACGAGACATCCCCATCGCCGGCAAGACCGAGCACGAAAACGCCCTGCTCCTTGTAGGCCTTGATGGTCTGGGTGAGGTTGGTGGCCATCGCCACGGGGGTGCGTGCCGCTGCCCCCGCCGACGTCTTCCACGCTGACGCGGTGAGCCCAACCGAACGACGCTGCGGCAAGATCACGCCGTGACCGCCGAACGCGGNAACTGAGCGGATGATCGCGCCCAAGTTGCGCGGGTCGGTGATGCCGTCGAGTGCCACCAGCAGCGGCACCTTGCCCTGACTGACGATCTTCTCCAGCAGCTCCATCGGGTGCGCGTACTCGTAGGGCGGAACCTTCAGCGCAACGCCTTGGTGCACGGAGTCGAAGCCGGCGAGGCGGTCGAGCTCCGGGCGCATGACCTCGAGCATCGGGATGCCGCGCTTGGTCGCCAGCTGCAGAATCTCCTTCACCCGGTCGTCGTACTCAATGCGGGTCGCCATGTAGAGCGTGGTCGCTGGGATCTTCGCACGCAGAGCCTCGAGAACCGAGTTGCGGCCAGTGACAACCTCGACCTCGTCGCTCGACTTCGCTCGACGCTGCTGTGCTGGGCGTGCTCCGCCGGAGTTGCCACCGGCACCGCCGCCACTGCCACTGCCGCCACCGTTGTTGTAGCCGGCACTAGCTCCCCCGGCTTCGGGGCCCTTACGGCGCCCGCCGGAAGCCTCGAAGCGCTCGGCGGCAGCCTTGCGCTTGCCAGCCGGATGGTACGGGCGGTCGGTTGCTTTCGGGGTGGGCTTCTTACCTTCCAAAGCCTGACGACCCTGGCCGCCGGAACCTACCTGGGGGCCTTTACGGCCTTTGCGAACGGCGCCGGGGCGCGGAATGTTACTGGGGCTTTTCATTGTTCAATACTCCAATGTGCACCCGTTGGGGTGTCTTCAAGGGTGATGCCGGCCGCGGCCAAACCATCACGGATGCGGTCTGCCGCATCAAAATTACGGTCGGCGCGTGCCGCCGCTCGGTCGTCAATCAGCCGTTCGACGAGCGCGGTGAGCGCCCCCTCGGCCAAACCTGAATCTGCTCCACGCCACTCGGGGGCGTTCGGGTTGATTCCGAGCACCTCCGTCATGGCGACAACTTCGCCCCGAATGGCGGCAACGGCTGCCCAATCCTCGGCGTCAAGCGCGGCATTGCCGGTACGCACCCGTTCATGCAGCACGGCGAGCGCCTGGGGTACGGCGAGGTCATCATCCATCGCTTCACCGAACTCGTCCGGAATCAACGCGACACCGCTACCGGCGAAACGCGTGCCGGCGAGCCGACGCTCGGCGCGGGTCAAGAACACCTCAATGCGCTCGAGAGCGGCCTCGGCTTCGACGAGTGCCCCATCGTGATAGTCGATCGTAGACCGGTAGTGGGCGGAGCTGAGGTAGTAGCGGACAACGAGCGGGCGGGCCAGCTCGAGAAACTCGGCCGCGAAGATCGAGTTGCCCAGAGACTTGGACATCTTCTGACCGTTGACGTTGACGAGGCCGTTGTGAACCCAGTAGTTGGCGAAAGCGTCGCCCGCAGCCTGCGATTGCGCCAGCTCGTTCTCGTGGTGAGGAAAGCGGAGGTCGAGGCCCCCACCGTGAATGTCGAAGTGCCCGCCAAGGTAGCGCGCGCTCATCGCCGAGCACTCAATGTGCCAGCCGGGGCGACCGGCACCCCAGGGTGACGGCCAAGCAGCCGAGTCTGGTTCGCCCGCTTTGTGGCCCTTCCAGAGAGCGAAGTCTCGAGGGTCACGCTTGCCACGGGGGTCAGCATCCGTGGCCGCCACCATGTCGTCGGGCTTCTGCCTGGTGAGTTCGCCATAGGCAGCCCACGAGGCGGTGTCGAAATAGACGTCGCCAGAATCATCTGCCGCGGCATAGGCATGGCCGCGGTCAATGAGGCGCTGGATGATTCGCTGCATCTCGGTGATACTCGCGGTTGCGCGTGGTTCGTAGGTGGGGGCCAGGATGCCCAGGCGCGTGTAGCTCGCCGTGAACTCCAACTCGAATCGGTAGGCGAGCGCCCACCACTGTTCGCTGGTTTCAGAAGCGGTAACACTGGCCAAAATCTTGTCGTCGATGTCGGTGACGTTGCGAACAAGGGTCACCTCGAACTTGCGGTAGCCGAGCCAGCGGCGCCAGAGGTCGTAGACGAGGGCCGAACGAAGGTGGCCGATGTGCGGGCTGGACTGCACGGTTGGACCGCAGACATAGATGCCAACAACACCCGGAGTTATGGGCTCGAAATCGACAATGGCGGCAGCCTTGGTGTCATAAAGTCGAACGTTCACTGGCCAAGTTTAGCTTTATGGCCGCGTAGTTTAGCTCTACTGCCGGAAATGGATGAGCGCCGTCGAAATGGCGCACAACCCTTCGCCTCGCCCGGTGAAGCCCAGACCATCGGATGTCGTCGCCGAGACGCTCACCGGAGCCCCCACCCAGGAGGTCAATAGCGCTTCCATCTCGAGGCGACGCGGCGACAATTTGGGGCTATTGCCGACGACCTGAACGACCACGTTGTCGATCGTGTGGCCTTTCTCGAGGAGAAGCGCCACGGTCGCTTTCACGAAGACTTCGCCGCGCGCGTTGGCGTACTGCGGATCGGCGGTGCCGAAGTTTCCGCCGATGTCCCCGAGCCCGGCCGCCGAAAGAAGCGAATCACACAGCGCGTGGCAGACGGCATCGCCGTCGCTGTGCCCACTGAGCCCCGGCTCCCCCGGCCAGAAAAGCCCGCCCAACCAGAGCGGCGCGGAGGGGGCATCGGCATCGGCATCGGCATCGGCATCGGCATCGGCGAAAGCATGAACGTCCAAGCCGAACCCGGTGCGTGGCTCGCCCAAGCGATGGCCGCTGACCGGCAGACCGTCGGCCTCGGCCAGAAGCTCTGCTCGGCGCAAATCCCAGGGGGTCGTGATCTTGAAGGCAAGTGGGTCACCGAGGATTGAGATGGCAGGATGCCCGGCAAGCGCGAACAATCCCGCATCGTCGGTGTGATCATCCCCGGCCGCTTCATAAGCGTCAACGAGCTCAGCCCGCGGAAAGCCCTGCGGAGTTTGCACCGCCACGAGTGCTGCACGGTCTACGGTCTCCAGAATTGTTCCCGCGGCATCCACCCGCTTGATGGTGTCCGATACTGGTAGCCCCGGGATCACTCCGCCACCGGTAGCGCGAACGGTCGCAATCACCGTTTCAATCTGAGCTAGCGGAGTGAAGGCCCGAGCCGAGTCGTGAACCAACACGACATCGATCTCGGGGGTGAGCTGAGCCAGCCCGGCCGCAACCGACTGCTGCCGTGTGGCTCCGCCGGCAACAACCGTGACAGTGTCGAAAGCATCACCCGCCGCGTTGCGGGCACTCGCCTCGGCTTCGGCCATAAACGCGACCGGTGCAACGACGATGACCTGCACTTCTTCGGCGAGCAGGAAGACGGTGCGCAGACAGCGCTCGAGAATGGTGCGGCCAGAAAGCTCGACAAACGCTTTGGGTAGTTCGCGCCCGAGCCGTGTGCCACTGCCTGCGGCCACGACAATTACCGCCGTGCGCACTGAGTCTCGCGACGAGACCGAAACGCTAGGAGGCAAGGACCTCGTCGAGGACATTGGAGGCCTTCTCTTCGTCGGTCTTCTCGGCGAGGGCAAGCTCGGAGATCAAAATTTGGCGAGCCTTCGCCAGCATGCGCTTTTCACCAGCGGAAAGTCCACGATCTTGGTCGCGACGCCACAGGTCGCGAACAACCTCAGACACCTTGATGACGTCACCGGAAGCAAGCTTTTCGAGGTTCGCCTTGTAACGGCGAGACCAGTTGGTGGGCTCCTCGGTGAATGGTGCGCGCAAGACTTCGAAGACCTTGTCGAGACCCTCACGGCCGATAACGTCCCGAACACCGACGAGGTCGACGTTCTCCGCCGGCACCTCGATGGTCAGATCGCCTTGGGCGACACGAAGCGTCAAATACAGCTTCTCTTCGCCTCGAACGATTCTGTTCTTGACCGCAGAAATGGTTGCAGCACCGTGATGGGGATAAACGACAGTCTCGCCGACCTCAAACAACATGTATGGGGGTCCTTTCGAAGAGACCCAGTTTACCACAGGGGCAGTGCGGTAAGGTCACCCTTNCCCGCCGTCATGTGTTATGCGTCTGTAGGCTAGAATTTTCCTTGGTCACGCGGGGCGTTTTCGCTCCCAATCCGACCACATTCTTACCCTCTGGAGGATCCCTGTGATTGCACGCGGTGCAGCATCCGTAGTTCTGGCCGGCGTTCTATTGCTCGGCACCACCGGGTGCACGTTCTTTGCCGTGCAAGCAACGAACATCGTCTATCAGCCCAGCGACGGCACCGCGGCAAAGGTCGGCGATGTGAAGTTGATCAACGTGATTGCCCTCAGCGCAGACGGTAAAGATGTCGCCCTCGTCTTCAGCGCGGTCAACACCGGCAGTGACCCCGTCACCATCACGTTGCAGTCCACAGACCCCTCTGGCATGACGACGAAGAACAGCGTCAACATTGCTCCAAACTCGACCNCCTCGGTTGGCGGGCTCGGCTCGAGCCGGATCATCCTTCGCGATGTCAACGTCGCCCTCGGCGGTCTGCTTCCGGTCTACGCCCAGTACGGCGACAATGAGGGNGTCCAGATGATGGTTCCCGTTCTCGACGGCAGCACCTTGGCGCAGTACGTTGACCTGTTGCCGGCGCCGCGCGCCACCAACTAGGGGCCTTATGCCTCGAAGCGGTAGCCGAGGCCTCGCACGGTGACCAACATGGTTGGTTCCGACGGGGAGGCCTCGATCTTTGACCGAATCCGCTTGATGTGCACGTCGAGGGTTTTGGTGTCCCCGAAATAGTCGGAGCCCCACACCCGGTCGATCAGCTGGCCCCTGGTCAGAACGCGGCCAGCGTTGCGGAGCAACAGTTCCAACAGCTCGAACTCTTTCAACGGCATGGCGGTCAGAACGCCCGACACCATCACCGTGTGGCGCTCCAGATCCATTCGCACCGAACCGGACTCGAGGATCGATTCCAGGTCGTCGTCTTCATCGATGCGGCGACGCAGCACCGAACGAATGCGGGCCAGAAGTTCACGTGTCGAATACGGCTTCGTCACGTAGTCATCGGCGCCCAGCTCAAGACCGACAACAATGTCAATCTCACTGTCTTTGGCCGTCAACATGATGATCGGAACGTTTGAACGAGAACGGATCTCCCGACACACTTCGGTGCCAGAAAGCCCAGGAAGCATGAGGTCGAGAAGGATGAGGTCGGCGCCGCTGCGGTCAAACTCGGCCACAGCCACGAGGCCATCCTCCACGACCACCGTGTCGTAGCCTTCGCGGCCCAACAGGTAAGCCAAAGGCTCGCTCAGTGATGGCTCGTCTTCAACAATCAGAATCTTGGTCATGAGTCTTCTTCCGTGCTGGTGGCAATGGCTTGAGAGGCTTCAGGTAGGCGAATGGTGAACGTCGAGCCGCTACCCAGCTGGCTCCAGACTCGCACATCGCCGCCGTGATTCTGAACCACGTGTTTGACAATGCTCAAGCCGAGACCAGAACCGCCGGTGTGACGGCTTCTGGCTGGGTCACTCCGGTAAAACCGCTCAAAGACACGGTCGAGATCGGCTTCCGCGATCCCGACACCCTGATCGGTTACCGCGATCTCCACCACACCGTTGGCGGAGTTGACGCCAACCCCCACCCGGGCGCCCTTCGGGGAGTACTGGATAGCGTTGGCGACAAGATTGTGCAACGCCACCGCGAGCAACGCCTCATCGCCGTAAACCTCAGCCCCCGCGTCGCCCCCGCTCACCAAATGAATCTTCTGTGAATCTGCGGCGACCTGGTTCTGGTCGATTGCCAACGCCACGACGTGGTCGATATCCACCAGATCGGGTTTGGTCAGGGCATCCGCAGCCTGCAACCGGGAGAGCTCGATGATCTCCTTGGTGATGCGGGTCAATCGCTCCGACTCTTTAATCAGTCGTTTCGAGAACCTGCGCACCTGCGTCGGATCATCGGAGGCCTCCACCAGCGCCTCAGCCAACAAACTCACGGCACCGATGGGCGTCTTTAGTTCGTGGCTGATGTTGGCGACGAAGTCGCGACGAACGTCATCCAACCGGTAGGACTCGGTGCGGTCATCCGCAAGCAAGAGAATGTAGCGCGCCCCCAGGCGGGCCACCCGAACCATCAGGTGCAGGGATGCTTCGCCGTAGGGTCCGCGGGCGAGAGCGAGTTCCTCCGCCACCGTGCCGCCGTTGCGACGAACGCTGTCGACCAACTGAACCAACTCGGGGTGAACCAGAGTCTGATTCCAGACCAACCCGAAAGCCAAAGCTCCGGGGCTCGCCTTGATCACGTTGTTTGAGGGATCAAGAACTACTCCAGCAGACTCGAGGGCGTCCAACACTTGATCGATGCCATCCGGCACCGTCGAACTCACCACATCGACGGCACTCTGACCGCGACGGGCAGCCGTCACCACAACCGCCGCAACCAAGATTCCGACGAAGACGCCAAAACCGAGCGCGAGTGGCACCAGCCAGACGGAGTTCATAGAGACTAGATTAGTTACAACTTGGCGGTTGCCCCACCGTCACAATCTTGTGCAGGCGTGTGGTTTCCTCGAAATTCAGTTAGTTGACACCAGCTGTTCATCTGAGAGGGCCAGTGTGGCATGACGGAGTGGGCCCACAAGCTCACAGTGAAAGGGACGTAAAAGTGCGCGAAGTATTCCAGCAAGAACTCCGAGAGGTTCAAGAACGACTCGTCGAGATCGCAGGTTTCGTGGCCGTCTCTATCGAAAACGCCACCTCAGCGTTCAACAACTCCAACGTTTCACTCGCCGAAATGGTCATCGCCGACGACGCCAGGATCGATACCGCCGCCCTCGAGCTCGACGAATTGGCAATCAACATTCTTGCCCGCCAGCAGCCTGTCGCTCGCGACCTCCGCATTGTGGTCAGCGCGCTGCGCATCTCTGCCTCCCTCGAGCGGATGGGCGACATGGCTGAGCACATCGCCCAACTCGCCCGCTACCGGTTCCCCGACAAAGTTGTGCCGAAAAGCCTTCGACCGACCTTCGCCGAACTCGGTGCCCTCGACGTGGCTGTCGCCAAGAAGCTTGTCGAACTGCTGAAAACCGAAGACGTACGCCTCGCCGAACAAATTCGCAACGACGACGACCGGATCGACGAACTCCACCTCAGTGTTTTTGACAAAGTGCTCGGCGAAACCTGGAAGGGCGCTGCCGCTGATACCGTCGACGCCACCCTCGCCTCCCGCTACCACGAGCGATTCGGTGACCACGCCGTCAGCATCGCCAAGAAGGTGCAGTACCTCGCCACCGGCGACTGGGTCGTTTCCCAAAACTAGGTGTTGAGTCTGCAGTATTTGTTGGGAGTGGGAGCCTGATTACCGCTTCGGGCGGGTGTCAGCGTGGCCGAAGAACGATCAATGCTGTTGAATGCGTAAATGGATCTCAACTCGGTGCGAGAAGTGCGGGTCGCCCGCACCCGTGACGAACTAACTTTCGCCCCCGGGGACATGCCCCTCGGCGGCGGAACCTGGCTCTACTCCGAAGCTCAAGACGGCGTCACCGGGCTGGTCGACCTCACCGGGCTCGGCTGGGAACCCCTCCAACTCAATGACGACACGCTCAGCATCGCAGCGACCTGCNCCCTCGCCGAGTTGTCGAAACTCGAGGCTCGTGACGGCTGGGCGGGGCATCCGCTCATCTGGCAGTGCTGCACCTCACTACTCGGCTCATTCAAAGTCTGGAACACCGCCACGGTTGGCGGAAACATTGCCCTCGCCCTGCCGGCCGCGCCAATGATCGCGTTGACCAGCGCCCTCGACGCCGTGGCCGTAATCTGGAATGCGGATGGCGTGAGCGAAACCCGAACCCCCATCGTTGAACTCGTGACCGGTGCGCAGTCAACGGCCCTCCGCCACGGCCAAGTGATTCGAAGCATTGAGGTGCCCCTCAGCGCCCTCCGCTCCCGCACCGGATTTCGGCGCATCTCGCTCTCCCCTCTGGGGCGCACCGCCACCCTCGTGACTGCCCGCCTCGACCCCTCCGGCGAAGCCATCATCACCGTCACCGGGGGAACGGTGCGGCCACGACAGTTTCGTTTCGATGAACTACCGAGTGCTGCGGCCCTAGAAAAAGCAGTGCTGAGCATTGATGATTGGCACTCTGACGCTCACGGCGCCCCCGACTGGCGACGCGCCATGAGCGTGCTGCTCGCCGAAGAACTGCGAATCGAACTGGGAGGTTCAGTGTGAGATTCTCGATCAATGGCACGCCGGTCGACGCGCCCAAAGTCGCCGGTCAAGTGCTTCGGACCGTGCTGCGCAACCACGAAAACTTCGAGGTGAAAAAAGGCTGCGACGCTGGTGACTGCGGCGCGTGCACCGTGTTGCTCGACGGCTCCCCCATCCACTCCTGCATCTACCCCGCGCACCGCCTCGAAGGTGCCGCCGTGACAACCGTCGCCGGCCTCGCCGGCCTCCCTGGCACCACTGGCACTACCGGCAATGCCGACGGCGAGCACCTGCATCCGCTGCAAGAAGACTTCATCGCCGCTGGCGGTTTTCAGTGCGGATATTGCACCGCCGGGCTCATCGTCACGGCGTCGACCTTCACCGACGAAGACAAAGACGACCTGCCGAGGCTCCTCAAAGGAAACCTGTGCCGATGCACCGGTTATCGTTCAATCTCCGACGCCATTTGCGGTGTCAGCAACACGGAGAAAGCGACTGACGGCCAGGCGATCGGCCGATCCATTTCNCCCCCCGCCGCCCGCCGGATCGTGACCGGCACCGAGGAGTACACCCTCGACATCCGTTCGGAGAACACAACAGGCGAAGCCCTCCCGTCGACATCAGTACTGCAGCTTGCTGTGCTCGGAAGCCCCCACGCCCACGCGCGCATCCTCTCGATCGACACCAGCGCTGCCCTCGACCTGGAGGGCGTGCACGCTGTGCTCACCCACCACGACTCCCCCGCCGTGCAGTTTTCCAGCGGACGCCACGAGTTGCGGGAAGACGACCCCGATGACAGCCTGGTGCTCGATCCGGTGCTGCGCTTTCACGGTCAACGAGTAGCCGCCGTCGTGGCAGACACCCTGGTAATTGCCGAAGCGGCGCTCGCCCTCATCGCCGTCTCCTACGAGATATTGCCCGCCGTCTACGACCCCGACGAGGCCAGAAGTGAGGGTGCCCCACTCCTCCACGGCGACAAAACCGCAGCCTCCCGCATCGCCAACCCGGCCCGAAACACGGTCGCCGAGCTCCACGGCGAAAGCGGTGACGTGGACGCAGCCCTCGCCGCATCCTTCGCCGTAATCTCCGGATCGTGGCAAACCCAGCGGGTCACCCACACCGCGCTCGAACCACACGCCACCCGCGGTTGGCTCGACAAATCAGGCCGCTTGGTGCTTCGCACCTCCAGCCAGGTGCCGTTTCTCGTGCGCGACGAACTGTGCCACATCTTCGGCCTCGACACCGCCGAAGTGCGAGTCTTCACCGCCCGCGTCGGGGGTGGTTTCGGCGGCAAACAAGAACTGCTCACCGAAGATATTGTCACCCTTGCCGTGCTGCGCACCGGGCGGGCAGTGCAATACGAGTTCACGCGGCAGGATGAATTCACGATCTCACCGGTGCGGCATCCAATGCGAATCGGCGTGACCCTCGGGGCGACCAAAGACGGCATCCTCACAGCGATGGCCATCGACGAACTGATGGATGCCGGAGCCTACGGAAACCACAGCGTCGGAGTCATGTTCCACAGCGTGAGCGAATCGATCAGCCTCTACCGCTGCGCCAATAAGCGAGTGGATGCCCAGTCGGTCTACACCAACAACCTGCCCTCTGGGGCCTTCCGCGGTTACGGCCTCGGCCAGGTGATCTTCGGCATCGAGAGTGCCATGGACGAGCTCGCCCGCACCCTCGACATCGATCCGTTCGAACTGCGTCGCCGCAACGTAATCGTGCCCGGGGACCCCATCGTGGTCACCGATCCTGACGAAGAAAACGACCTGCTCTACACGAGCTACGGACTCGATCAGTGCCTCGACCTCGTCGAAGCGGCGCTGGCTCGCGGCGCTGAGGCTGTTGTTGGTGCTGGCGGTGGTGCTGGCGCCGGTTTTGGTCGCGTCACCGTGCCGACCGGGCCGACTTGGTCGGTGGGTACCGGAATGGCAACCGCAATGATCGCCTCGATCCCCCCTCGCGGACACTTCGCCGAAGCGACAATTTCCCTACAGCCGAACGGCGACTACGAGGTGAAAGTCGGCACCGCCGATTTCGGCAGCGGCACCACCACGGTTCACGCCCAACTGGTGGCGACAGCGCTAGCGACTTCCGTCGATCGCGTGCATCTCCTCCAGTCAGACACAGATTTGGTGGGCTACGACACCGGAGCCTACGGCTCTGCCGGGGTGCTGGTGGCCGGCAAAGCGCTCTACGCTGCCGCCCAAAAACTTGCCGCCCTCATGGTGGAGCGTGCCGGGGGTGGCGCGGTGGTCGCTGGCGGAGTCGTCGTCGGCGGTGCTGTGAGCGAAGGAGCTCTGGGCGAAGGTGCCGTGGGCGGGGGCACTGACGGAGACCGGTTTGTTGCGGCATCCGCTCTACTGGCGGGGGGGCCGCTGATCGGCACCGGAGCGCACGACGGCACCCCGCGCACGGTCGCGTTCAACGTGCACGGTTTTCGGGTTGCCGTGAATTCGGCGACCGGTGAGGTGCGTATCCTGCAGTCGGTTCAGGCAGCGGATGCGGGCACGGTGCTCAACCCCGAACAGTTGCGGGGGCAGATCGAGGGCGGCACCGCCCAGGCGATCGGCTCGGCGCTGTACGAAGAGCTGATGCTCGATGGCGAGGGGCGGGNGCTCACGGATGCGTTCCGCAACTACCACATCCCACAATTTGCGGATGTGCCGCGCACCGAGGTCTATTTCGCCCAAACCCACGATCAGATGGGGCCGCTGGGGGCGAAGTCGATGAGTGAGGCGCCGTACAACCCGGTGGCTCCGGCGTTGGCGAATGCGATCCGGGATGCCCTGGGCGAAAGACCCTACGAGCTGCCGATGTCGCGCGACCGCCTGTGGAGGCTCACGCAGGGGCGGTAGTTGCTGGCCGTGGTGAGAGTGGCGGGAGTGGCGGGAGTGGCGAGTTGCGAGATCCGCACCGTCGCCCAGATTTCGGGCCGCGAATTGCGAGATCCGCACCCCTCCCTCGTTCGGAAGGTGCGGAACTCGCAACTCAAGGGGATGGGCACCCACGACGACCCCTCAGCGGGTGGATCCGACGGAATTGCGGTCTGAGTTAGCCGACGGCGTGGGAACGCCGCCCGTGGATGCGACCATTCCCACCGGTCAGAGGGCTGGCGGTCGCACCGACGCGAGCAGCGAGTACCTCCGCGAGAATCGAGATCGCCGTCTCTGCCGGGGTGGACGCCCCCAGATCGAGACCGATCGGGGCGTGCAGGCGAGCAAGTGACAACTCATCCACCCCACGCGAGCGGAGCGCGCTCAGCCGACGCTCGTGCGTGACCCGCGAGCCCATCGCCCCAACAAAGGCTGCGGGACTGGCTAGCGCCAGTTCGATTAGTTCGGCATCAAAGCGCTCGTCGTGACTGAGGATGCAGATGACCGTGTTCGCGTCAATGGTGGCAGCGATTCGCGCGAGAAAGTGGGGCGGCCACTCGATGACGAGTTGGGCATCCGGGAACCGTTCCGCCGTGGTGAAGAGGGGGCGCGGGTCACAGACGGTGACCCGAAAGTCGAGGGCCCGGGCCGCAGCAGAGAGAGCTGTCGAGAACTCCATCGCCCCGAAGATGATGAGCTGGGTAGGAACGCGCACACTCTCCGTGAATTCCGCACACACCGCAAGCGACGACGACTCGCCATCGATGGCCGCACGGAGGCCGGCAATAAGCTCGGCCGTCAGGAGCTGCACGTGAACGCGAACCTGTCCACCACAACTCAGCCCGACCTCAAAAGCGGACTCGTCGCTCACCCCAAACAACACAGTGCGGGCCACGCCATCGGCGAGCACTTGTTCGCATACGTCGACCACAGCGCCCTCGACGCATCCCCCGGCAATGGAGCCGATAACGGCCGTTCCATCAAACGCCATCGACGTGCCCACGGTGCGAGGTGCGCTACCGTCCACCTCAATCGCCGTCGCTACCGCGAGGGTGCGACCGGCATCGTGCGCTGCGAGGAGGCGATCGGCGATTTCGAGCATCCTCCGAGCATGCCACAGAGCAGCCGGGCGCAACGAGGTCGAACGGCCATCGCTCGTGCCGCGCTGGTTCGCGACTGGCCGACCAGCGGTCCGCGCGGTCTATACCTGCCGCGAGGCTACTTCTTGCCGCCGAATAGGCGGGTGAAGAAGCCCGGTTCTTGCGGATCGTTGGCGTGGCCTTGGCACTGCTTCGACTTCGGGATTCCGCGCATAACCTCGTTGACGTGCTGGCCGCACCCGGCCCAGGTGGGTTTGCCGCACTTACGGCAGGNGACTTGACGACACATTAGTTGTTTCCTGTTTCTTTGGTTTCGCTGACGTTGCCCGCGGCGATTTTCTGGCGAACCTCGTCCATGTCGAGGGCTTTGATGGACTGGATCAATTCTTCGAGGGCTGCCGGAGGGAGGGCTCCCGCCTGGGAGAAGACCAACACTTTGTCTCGAAACGCCATGAGCGTCGGGATCGACTGGATTCCTGCGGCGGCCGAAAGTTGCTGTTCTTTCTCGGTGTCTACTTTGCCGAACACGATGTCGGGGTGCTTCTCGGAGGATGCCTCGTAGGTGGGGGCGAAGGACCGGCACGGGCCGCACCACGCCGCCCAGAAATCGAGGAGCACAATGTCGTTTCCGAGCACTGTGTCGTCGAAGGTTGCCGCTCCTAAATCAATTGTTGCCATACGCTGATGGTATACCCCTAGGGGTATAGATGCAACTAACGGCCCTGCCACACCACAGCGAGGGTGGGACAATGTTTCATGACCGAAAATGCCTCGACACACCCGAACGATGACGCTCGCTGGATTGAGCGGACCATCGAGCTCGCCATAGAGAACGTCGCCGCAGCTGGCGGCCCATTCGGCGCTGTCATCGTGCGTGATGGGATCATCCTCGGTGAAGGACAGAACCGAGTGACCGCCAACCTCGACCCGACCGCCCACGCCGAAGTCATGGCCATCAGGGCGGCCTGTCAGAACGTCGGCGACTTCTCCCTAGCCGGAGCCACCCTGTACACCTCGTGCGAACCCTGCCCTCTCTGCCTCGCGGCCAGCCTGTGGGCCCGCGTCGATCGAGTTGTTTTCGCTGCCGACCGAGACGATGCGGCTCACGGCGGCTTCGATGACCGCGAGTTCTACGAACTGTTCGCCCGTGATCGGTCCACCTGGGATGTCGCTATCGACACGATTCGGCCCGCCAACGCCACCGCGCCCTTCAACGCCTGGTTGGCCCAGACCGCTCGCACCGAATACTGACGGGGCTCCGGATGACCAGCATGGCAAACTCGCCCGGAGGTGCCACAGGTGACTCGACACCCGGCACACTCGTCGGCACACTCGTCGGCATTGTCTTGGCAGCGGGCCAAGGAACCCGCATGGGTTCTGCCAAGGCTTTGCTCAGCGACGCCTCCGGAACCCCCTGGTTGGAGCTCGCCACCACGCTCATGCTCAACGCGGGCTGCGACCATGTGTTCGTCGTTCTTGGCGCTTCAGCGGCGAAAGCTCAGACAATGCTCCCCGTCGATAACCGAATCATCCCGGTGATCAACCCGCGCTTCGCCGACGGGCTATCCCACTCACTGCTCGCCGGACTGACCACTGCGGCCGAAACGACAGCAGTCGCCGCCCTGGTCACGCTGCTCGACCTGCCACGAATGCCCGCCAGCGTCGTTGACCGCGTTCTGCACCCTGCCTGGGAAACAGCGTTTCCACTGCTCAGCCCGAAGTCACTGCGGCGGGCCGTGTACGGCGGCATTCCGGGGCATCCGGCGCTCATTGGTCGTTCCCACTGGGCTGCCCTAGCTGAGACCCTGCGCGGGGATTCCGGTGCCCGAGAGTACCTCGTTTCCCACCGCGCGCTGGAAGTGGAGTGCGGCGATCTCTTTGACGGTCGCGATTCGGATGCCCCGGCCAGATCCCGCACCGGCGACCTGCCCGACGAACAACGGCGGAACAACTAGCGAGTTAGCGGAGAGCTAAGGAGGAGCTAACGCAGAGCTAACGCAGAGCTAACGAAAACTCCTCGAAGGCTCCTCGAAGGCTTCTCGAATTTTCCTGGAGGATTCCGCCGCTGCGCCCTTCAGTCGCTCAGCCGCTCAGCCGCTCAGCCCTTCAGCCCTTCAGCCCTTCAGTCGCTCAGTCAGCGAGCCCGTCCGCACTCCAGTTATCGACCAAACGCTCGATCCACGGAGTTGCCGGCGCCTTCACAATCTCCCGCACGCTGCCGTGTTGAGTCAGCCGGCCACGCTCCAGCACGGCGACATCGCTGGCGAGGGCCGCGACATCCGCAAAGCTGTGTGTCACCACGATGGTGACCCCGCTGAATTTCTGGATGTGTTCGGCAAGCTCTTCGCGCACCTGCTCCCGCACCTCCACGTCGAGGGCTGCGAGCGGCTCGTCGAGGAGAAGAACCTCCGGTTCGATGGCGAGCGCCCGTGCGAGCGCAACCCGCTGCGCTTGCCCGCCCGAAAGCTCTGCTGGTTTGCGGGAAGCGAACTCGGCGATTGTGAAACGTTCCAACCACTCGCTCGCAGCAGTTCGCGCGACGCTGCGGGTGTGCCCCCGCGAACGAAGACCGAAAGCCACATTATCGAGCACGCTGAGGTGCGGAAACAGCAGATAGTTTTGGAAAACCACACCGACCCGACGCTGCTCCGGGGGCACGAACGCACCGGATGCCACATCCTCCAGCNCCCGCCCAGCGACAGTGACACTGCCCGCCGTGAGCGGCACCAGCCCCGCGAGTGCGCTGATCGCCGTGGTCTTGCCTGAGCCATTCGGACCAAGGAGGGCGAGCGGGCGGCCCGCAGTGACCTCGAGGGTGAGGTCGAGGGTGAATGTTCCGGCGGTCGCCGAGAATGCTGCCGATAACGTCGCCGACAACGCTGCCGACAATCCCGAAGCGTGAGGCACGCCGCGCTGCACATTCACGAGGTCACCCCCGGAACCCAGCGGTTGCGGAGACTCACGAGCACCACCACAGCGACGGCCATGAGCATGAGGGAGAGGGCGATGGCCGCATCCGGGTCGCGTTGAAGTTCGAGGTAGGTGGCGATCGGCAGGGTCTGGGNGATACCCGGAAAGCTTCCAGCAAAAGTGATCGTGGCCCCAAATTCGCCGAGAGCCCGCGTGAAGCAGAGCAACGCTCCCGCGCCGATTCCGGGGGCGATAAGCGGCAGGGTGATGTGAGTGAACACGCGCAGGCGGGATGCTCCCAGGGTTGCTGCGACCGCCTCAAACTGGGTTCCGGTTGCCCGAAGGGCGCCCTCTACCGCGAGCACCAGGAACGGCATCGCGACAAAAACCTGGGCGATGACGACGGCGGCCGAGGTGAACGGAATCGTGATTCCAAACCACTGGTCGAGGTACTGCCCGAGCAATCCGCGGCGCCCCAGCAGCAGGAGTAACGCGACCCCTCCGACCACGGGCGGCAAAACGAGCGGCACGGTGACCAGTGCCCGTGCGAGCCGCCGCAGCGCCGGCGACCAGCTCTCGGAGCGAGCGAGCACGAGGGCGACCGGGATGCCCAACACCAGCGACACGAGGGTGGCCAGTGCCGCAGTACCGAGCGACAACGTGAGCGCCTGAACAACGGCGACGCGGGTAAGCAGTTCACCGAGTGAACCCCACGGCGCGCGAACGATGAGCGCTGCGAGCGGAAGCACGAGCAGCGCAAAGCCGAGGGCCGCGGGAAGCCAGAGCAAACGCGGCAGGCGCGAAGGGCGCTGATGGCGCCGCCCTACGCCAGCCCTAGCGCGGCCCAAAGCCGGCCTTCGCAAGAATCGTTGCGCCCCGCGCGCTCAGCACAAACGCGGTAAAAGCCGCAGCCGCGGGAGCGTTGGGGGCCGCCGCGAGCGCGACAATCGGGTAGGTGGTGACCGCCGAACTCGCCTCCGCAAAATTGATGCCAAGGATCGCTGGCGCCGCGGAGGTTGTGGCTGCACGCACCGAAGCCGCCTGAACGTCGGTGCGATAGACGAGCCCGGCATCAACCTCACCGAGGGCGACCTTTGTGAGGACTGCCCTGACATCCTGCTCTAGGGTGTCGGCCGCAGGGATGATGCCGGCCACCGCAAAGGCTTTCGCTGAGACCGCTCCACACGGCACCTCGACGGCGCACAGGGCGATACGGAGTTCCGCCCGCGCAAAATCTTTGAGCGATGTCACGCCCGCCGGATTGCCGGCCGGCACCGCAATCTCGAGAGTGTTGCTGGCGAAGACGTGGGGCTTCGCTGCCCCAAGGAGTCCAGCATCCGCCACGGTCTGCATTGTGGCCGGACTTGCGGCGGCGAAAACATCAGCCGGTGCGCCCTGAACGAGTTGGGTGGCGAGGCCGGCACTGCCGCCGTAGTTGAGCACCACGGTGACCCCCGGATGATCCTTCTCAAACTCTGCGGCGAGCGCATCGAACACGTCGGTGAGGGATGCCGCGGCGAAGACCGTCACGGTGCCGGGGGCAAGCGCGGCTCCACTGCTCGCTACGCCCGCGCCTTTACTCGCAGACGGTGCCGGTGTGTTTGTTGTTGCGCCACAGGCGGCGAGCGCGAGCGCCGCCAATCCCGCCACCACGACAAATCCGCAACGCGCAAAGAACCCTCGGGAGGCGGGATTCACGCCGGAACCTCAATGACGACAGTGGTCGCTTTGACGCTCGCGACCGCGAGACTTCCCGGCTCAAGTTCCAATTCGTCGGCGGCCTCACGACTCATCAGCGAGACGATTCGGAAAGGACCGGCCTGCATCTCGACCTGCGCCATAACGCCGTCCTTCGTCACCTTGGTGACAATGCCGGTCAGGCGGTTGCGGGCGGAGGCCTTGGTGGCGGGAAACGCTGCAGCGAGCGCTGATTCGGCGGCCAGTTCTTGAGCCACGGCCGCAAGCTGGGCGGCATCGACGCTGAGCGGGCCAGCGGTGCCGGAAGTGCCAGAAGCGCCGGAAGTTTCGCTCTTCCCTGAAGGGGTGGCCACACCGGGGCTCAGGGTAAGGCGACCGGCATCCGCCCAACGTCGAATGGTGTCATCGCTGACGCCCAAGAGCGCGGCGGCTTCGCTCACTCGAAACGCTTTCGCGGTCATTTTCGACTTCTTTCTCCGCATACGCGGTTATTTGGTCTTCAGGTTACTCGGATTCGCGCATTGACTCGAGCGTTTGGGCGGCCTTCACAGCGATCCACCGAGCAACACTGAGAGAATGAACACCATGCAGACTTCGGCGGCGAGGACCCTCGATCGTTTTGTGCGCCAACGCATCCTGCCCGGCTTTGGTGTCAACGGGCAGCGGGCTCTTTCCGCCGCGCGCGTGCTGGTGATCGGTGCGGGCGGGCTCGGGAGCACCAGCATCCCCTCGCTCGCTGCCGCCGGAATCGGCACCATCGGCGTAATCGACAACGACACGGTCGAGGCCAGCAACCTGCACCGCCAGCTCATCCACGCGGTGACGGATGTCGGCTCCGCAAAAACGGCCTCCGCCGCTGCCACGATTCGCGCACTCAACCCCGAAGCCACGGTCATTGAGCACGGCGAACGTCTGACCAGCAGCAACGCCCTCGCGATTTTTGCCGACTACGATCTCGTGCTCGATGGCAGCGACAACTTTCCCNCCCGCTACCTCGCCAACGACGCCGCGATCCTCACCGGGCTTCCCGTGGTGTGGGGAGCCGTCTCCCAGTTCGGCGGGCAAGTCGGTGTGGCCTGGGCGTCGCGCGGCCCGCACTACCGCGACCTGTTCCCCACTCCTCCGCCGGTCGGCTCCACCCTCTCGTGTGCCGAAGGCGGAGTCTTCCCCACCACCGTCGCCGTTGTTGGCTCGCTGATGGCGAGCGAGGCGCTGAAGATTCTGACCGGGATCGGTCAGCCGCTCATCGGCCGCGTCGTCATCTTTGATGCCCTCACGGCAGGCTTTCGAGAACTTTCCTACGCACCAGACCCCGAAGGGGTTCCCATCACGGAACTCATCGACTACAACGCATTCTGTGGAGTGATACCGATGACCAACGAAACGAACAACACCGCCGATGGGGATGCCACCCCCTCTACCGTTATCTCCGCACTCGAACTCGCGGCCGAACTGGCGAGCGCCACGGGCACCGGCACCGATCGCGAACCGCTACTGATCGACGTGCGGGAGCCGTGGGAGGCCGAGCTTGCGAGCATCCCGAACGCCACCCTGATCCCCCTCGGCAGCCTCGCCGGTGCGCTCGACCGCTTAGACCGCACCGAGGAGATCGTTGTCTACTGCCACCACGGTGTGCGCTCGGCCAACGCCCTCAGCATTCTTCGCTCCAACGGGTTCGACCACAGTCGACACCTCGAGGGTGGCATCGAGGCGTGGGCGACGCTCGTCGATCCGACCATGGCGCGCTACTGATGAGCGATTCAGCAGCCGGGCACGGTTCGCACGTTGGGCACGGCTCGCACGGCACGCACGGTTCGAACAGCACGCACGGCTCGCACAGTTCGCACAGTTCGCACAGCACCTCGCACAGTACCTCCGTTGACGAGCACGCCGCCCACATTGCGCAGCTGTTGGCACCAGCTCTGGTCCCGCGCACCGAAAGCATTCCGATCGAGGATGCCCTTGGCCGCGTGACCTCCGCCGCCGTGCACTCCCCCGTCGATCTGCCGCTTTTTCGCAACTCCCAGATGGACGGCTTCGCGGTGTTCGCCGCAGATCTCGCATCGGCAACCACTGACACGCCCGTCTCGCTCCCCATCCTGGGCGAGGTTGCGGCCCGACCGGGGTTGCCCGTTCCGCTCGCGCGGGGCACCGCCGTTCGGATTATGACCGGTGCGCCCATCCCTGAGGGGGCGGATGCCGTGGTGCGGATCGAAGAGTGCGTGATTGGCTCGGCTACTTCCGTTGCTTCCGCTGCTTCGGCTTCTGCTTCTGCTTCTGCTTCTGCTTCTGCTTCTGCTTCTGCTTCTGCTGAAACCGTGACCTTCGCGCGCGCTCCCCTCGCCGGCGAGTTTGTCCGTGAGCGCGGCAGCGACGTGAGCGCCGGCGACCAGATTCTTCCCGCCCGCCAGCGCCTCGCGTCGCGGCACCTCGCGGTATTGGCCGCCGCCGGTGTTGACACCGTCGGCGTTGACGCGCTTCTCCGAGTCGCCGTGATCACGACCGGCGCGGAGCTCGTCGGCCCCGGCGAGAAGGCTAGGCCCGGTGAGATCCACGACTCCAACAATCTCGCAGTCACCAGCGAAGTGCAGGAGGCGGGGGCAATCGTCAGTTTCAGCGCCCGCGTCACCGACAACACGTCGGCCCTCCTCGCCGTTTTGCGGCAGGCCGCCGAGCGTTCCGACCTCATCATCACCTCCGGCGGAATCTCAATGGGCGACCACGAGGTCGTGCGCGAGACCCTCGAACCACTCGGAGCGTCGGTCGGCCACATCCGGATGCAACCGGGCGGGCCGCAAGCCACCGCCGTCTTCGAGGGGGTTCCGGTGATCAGCTTTCCGGGAAACCCGGTGAGCACCCAGATCTCCTTCACAGTCTTCGTCGCCCCACTAGTGCGCGCCGCCTCCGGGCTCGGTTCGCGGCCAGCGGTGTTGCGCATCCTGAACGGCGCCCTCACCTCGGTGCCCGGCAAGAGACAGTTTTTGCGGGGCAGGGTAGGCGATGACGGAACCGTCTCGGTGATCTCCGGCCCCGGATCGCACCTCGTCGCCGGCCTCGCCGCCGCCGACGTGCTCATCGACGTTCCCGAGGATGCCACCAGCGTCCCCGACGGCAGCACAATAGAAACGTGGGAACTATGAACGACAACACTTCGACTTCAGTCACCGGACTCAGCCACCTCGACTCGGATGGCAGAGCCCGCATGGTCGACGTCGGCGACAAGGCCGTGACCAAACGCACCGCCACCGCCACCGGGCGCTTCGTGACCACCGCACAAGTGATCGCGCTCATCGACGCTGAGGGGATGCCCAAAGCCGACGTGCTGGCCACCGCTCGCACTGCCGGCATCATGGGGGCGAAGAGCACGAGTTCGCTGATTCCGCTGTGTCATCCGCTTCCGCTGAGCAAAGTCAGCATCGACTTCGCGCTCGGGCTCGACTGGATTGACATCGCCGCAACAGCCGCCACCACCGGGAAGACCGGTGTCGAAATGGAAGCGCTTACCGCGGTTGCCATTGCCGGGCTCACCCTGCACGACATGGTCAAAGCGATCGACCCCGAAGCGCGGCTGACCGATGTCCAACTGGCCGAGAAGACCGGCGGTAAGCGCGGGCACTGGCTGCGCGGGATGGCAGCCGACGCCACCTCAGGTGCCGCCTCTGGTGCTGACTCTGGTGCGGGCTCTCCCGTCCACTCCCTTGCCCACGCCTCCCTCCCCCATGCCCCCGATCGCGCCCACCTCACCACGAGAGAAGGCACCGCGGTCGTGGTTGTTGCCTCCACCGCGGGTGCCGCCGGAACTCGCCCCGACACCACCGGCCCCGTCATTTCAGCGTGGCTTGAGGCGGCCGGTTTCGCCGTCGACAGCGTGCTGGTCGTTCCGGATGGTGCCATCGCCGACACCCTAGCCGCCGTACTGGCAACGGCTCCCGCCCTCATCCTCACCACCGGTGGCACCGGCGTGAGCCCCACGGATGCCACCCCCGAAGCCACCCGCGCCCTCCTCACCACCGAGCTACCGGGAGTCGCCGAAGCCATCCGTGCCCGCGGCCTCGCCGCAACCCCGACCGCCGCCCTCAGCCGCGGGCTGGCCGGAACCGCCAACGGCACCGTCATCATCAACCTGCCCGGCTCGCCCGGCGGGGTGAAGGATGGCCTGGCCGTGCTCGACGGAATCCTCGCGCACCTCATCGCTCAAGTAGCCGGTGGCGGGCGTCATGAGTGAGGCTGTCGCAGGCGAAGCTGCCGCCGTGCCCGCGCGCGTTCTTGCAGTCATCTCGACTACCCCGCTGAGCGTGACCCAGATCGAAAGCTTTGTGCTCACCGACCACGACGGCGCTCTCGTCACTTTTCGCGGCATCGTGCGCAACCACGACCACGGGCAGGGGGTGACGGGGCTCGACTACGAGGCGCATCCGGAAGCACAACGTTTTCTCGAGGAAGCCTGCGCCACCATTGCCAGCGAGACCGGGCTTCGCGTCGCCGCCGCCCACCGCACCGGGGCCCTCGCGATCGGCGATGATGCCCTCATCGCCTCCGTCGCCGCCGCACATCGGGCCGAGGCTTTTGCGGCCTGCGAACGCCTCGTCGAAGTCATCAAAGCAACCGTTCCGATCTGGAAACGGCAGCACCTGAGCGGTGTTCGTGGTGCCGACGGAACCTTCGGCGCTAGCGAAACTGATGGGGCCACTGCCGGGGTCGCCGCAACCACCGAATGGGTTGGGCTGTAGGCAATGCCCGACTTCTCGGCGCTGACCGGCCTCGCGCAACTGCCCGAGTTGTTGCGCGCCACGATCACTTTTCTGGAGGAGCGAAACGCCCCGAGCGAGGCGCTAGCCATCCTGCACAAGGGTAGAGGGATCGGCACTCTCCGCACTGCTCCCTACCTGGTGCGTGTCGGTCAGGCCTGGCGGCTCGGTGTTCTATTGCTCGAATCGGATGGCGAGAATGGCGCCCGGCTCTACGCCACCGGCGAGGTGACCCGCGCCGTCGAGCCGAAACTCGCGGTCACCAATCGTTCGGCCGCCGCCGATCGGCGCCGTGAATTCCGCCGCGCAGCAGTGCGCGGCAAGTTTGCCGAAGGCGAAACCATCAATCACGGTTTCACACCGCTGACGCTGGATGCGCTGAGTCGCACCGGTTCTGGATCGGCTGCTGCCGGCCCACTCTCACTGCGCGACGACACCGTCATGGTGGCCTGGGGTTCGAATGGAACCACCGGATTCGCTGGCCTGATGCCGCTGGGCCGCTACCTCGCCGAGCGCGCGGAGATCCTCGCCCCGGTCGGCGCGACCTAAGTCGCGGACTGATTGTCGCGGGTCAACCGCCGGCAAACGGCGGCAACACGTCAACTCGTTCGCCAAGAGTGCGTGAATCATCGCGACTCACCACACCGTCGACGAGGAATGAGCCAGAGGCGAGGACACGCGCCATCGCATCCCCGTAGCGTTCAACGAGCACTGTGCGTAGTTGCCCCACGGTCACCACCATCGGCAGCACCTCCGACTCAACGCCGGCAGCCTCGGCGGCGGCGGCAAAGTAGCGGACGGTCACAGTGCCGGTGTGAGTGTGAGCGCCGGTGCCAGTGCTGCTGTCGTCAGTTGTCTCCACTGCCGCTGGGCTCACGCCGCCCTCAACCACCGATCGCTCCCATACTGCGCAGCGGGCGAACGAAGTCGTCCCGCTCCATGCCGTGACCGGCTTGCTTGCCCCACATGGCGGCGCGCCACCAGCGGGCGAGTTCGGCGTCATCCGCGCCCCCACGGAGCAGTGCGCGCAGGTCAGTTTCGTCGTCGCCGAACAGGCAGGAACGAATTGTGCCCTCGGCGGTCAACCGGGTGCGGTCGCAGTCGGCGCAGAACGAGCGAGTCACCGAGGCGATAATCCCTACGGTCGCTGGGCCACCATTGACCAACCATTCTTCGGCGGGCGCTGACGGGTCTTCGCGGGCCGGTTCGGTCAGGTCGAACTTCTCCCCCAGCACGGCGAGGAGTTCGGCGGCATCCACCATGTTGTCGCGGGCCCACGCCTCGTCGGCATCCAGCGGCATCTGCTCAATGAAACGCAAACGACAGTCGTTCGCGAGCGCCCAGGTCAGCAGATCCACGGCACCGCCGAGGGTGTCGCGCATTAGAACTGCATTGATCTTGAGCGGGGTGAGCCCGGCACGCTTCGCCGCCTCGATGCCCAGTAAAACGGCGGGCAGACGATCGCGGCGGGTGAGGCGAGCAAAGTGATCGCGGTCGACCGTATCGAGCGAAATGTTGATGCGGGTGAGACCGGCGGCAACCAGCTCATCGACGCGTTTGTCGAGACCGATCCCGTTGGTGGTCATCGAGAGTGAAGCACCGTCCGCGACGGCGGAGCTCAGCCCGATGATCTCGGCGAGATCCGGGCGCATCAGAGGCTCGCCGCCCGTGAACCGGATGTCGCGAACCCCTAGATCGCGCACGGCGATCCCCACCAGCCGACCGATTTCGACCGCGGTCAACAGGTTCTCCCGAGCGATTGCGGGGAGCCCCTGCTCGGGCATGCAGTAGGTGCAGCGAAGCGAACACTTTTCGGTGATGCTCACTCGAAGGTCGCGTGCGACCCGACCAAATTGATCGACGAGGCCAGTAATATCCGGGCGCCCGACAGTCGATGGCAATTCGTTGGGGGCGCGCCGGATTCCGGGAATGCCAAGGGCGAGGCGCGTCATCTCTTCACCCTAGGCGACTGCCCTTGTTGTTTACCCAGAGCGCGGTCGTCCCTCGGGACCCTGACTTCGCCCAGAGTGCTGACCTTGCCGCGAGCCCTGACTGTGCGCAGAACTCTACTTCTTCCCCTGAGCCGCCACTGCAGCAGCGCCCGCGGCCGCAGCTTCGGGGTCAAGGTACTCGCCCGGCTTCACCGGAACAAAGTTCTCGTCCAGTTCGTAAACCAGCGGGATGCCAGTCGGAATGTTGAGTTCTGAGATGTCGTCATCGCTGATGCCGTCGAGGAGCTTCACGAGGGCGCGCAGCGAGTTGCCGTGCGCGGTGACCAGCACGGTTTTGCCAGCGGCGAGGTCGACGGTGATGTCCGACTCCCAGTAGGGCAGCATCCGGTCGATGACCAGTTTGAGTGACTCGGTGCGGGGCACGTCGTCGCCGAGGTCTGCGTAACGCTCGTCGTGCACCTGGCTGTACTCGGCATCCGCGGCAAGCTCCGGCGGTGGCACGTCGAACGAACGGCGCCAAATCTTGAACTTCTCTTCGCCAAAAGCTTCGAGCGTCTCGGCCTTGTCTTTGCCCTGCAGAGCGCCGTAGTGGCGCTCGTTGAGGCGCCAGGAGCGCTTCACCGGAATCCAGAGGCGGTCAGCAACCTCGAGGGCGAGATTCGCGGTCTGGATGGCGCGGGTGAGAACACTGGTGTACAAAACGGTGGGCTTGAGGCCGGATGCCGCGAGCAATTCGCCGGCACGCTTGGCCTCGGCGACGCCTTGGTCACTCAGGCGAACATCCACCCAGCCGGTGAAAATGTTTTTCTGGTTCCATTCGGAGTTGCCGTGGCGCAGGAGGATGAGCGTGTAAGTCATGGCTCAAGCCTAGCGAGCCTCCGGCATCCTCTCTGCGGTCCTGTCTTCTTGCGTAAAACAGGAAGGTGTGTGGTTGGCCGGGTCGTTTCGGGCCCTTTTGCCCCGGATTTCGCCACACTGGCCACTCCAGCCACAGAAGTTCCTGTTTTACGCAACCCCAACCCCACGGATTCCTGTTTTACGCAACAACTCCACCCAGTGAGAGGATGGGGGATGCCCATCGGCCAGGTCACCCGCGGCACCACCGGCACCAACCGCCTCCGCCGCATCGACCGCTACCTCGCCACCCTGCCGATCGTGCGCACCACGGATGACCCGCTCATCGTCGACCTCGGCTATGGGGCCTCCGCGACCACCAGCCTCGAACTGCAGCAGCGCCTCGCGCGCACGCGCCCCGGCGTCGAAGTCATCGGCATCGAGATCGATCCCGAGCGCGTGCGGGTCGCGTCCCTCTCGGCGAGAGAAGGCGTGAGCTTTGTGGTCGGCGGCTTCGAAGTGCCCCTCGCCGGCAACCGCCGCCCCGCCGTCATCCGCGCCCTCAATGTTCTCCGCCAGTACGACGAGGCCGAAGTGCTTCCACACTGGCACCGGATGATCGCCCGCCTGCAGCCCGGCGGCTCCCTCATCGAGGGAACCTGCAACGAGGTCGGCCGGGTCGCCAGCTGGGTGGATGTCGGCCCCGACGGTCCCCGAACCTTCACAGTGAGCCTGCGCCTCGCCGAACTCGATAAGCCCTCGATCCTCGCCGAACGCCTGCCGAAGATCCTCATCCATCGAAACATCCCGGGCGAGCGAATCCACGAGTTTCTGCTGGCGCTCGACAAACACTGGGCCCACAACGCCGGGCTCTCGACGTACGGGCCGAGTCAGCGGTGGATCGCCGTCGCTCAGGCGATGCGCGCGGAAGGCTGGCCAGTGATCGGCTCCGCCAACCGCTGGAAGCTCGGCGAACTCACCGTCGCGTGGAACGCGGTGGCCCCCAACGGTGTCGTCTGGCAGTAGGACAAGCCGCCTACAGCGGTGGCAACATCTCGCGGGCCTCATCTGGCGTCGCACCGGTCGCCACTAGCAGGTCGACCACCAACGGCCGGACGACGTGCACCAGAATCGCATCCGTTATCGCGGCCCCCGGCAGGGCGGCGAGTGGGTCGAGTTCGCGGGCCAGTAGCTCGAACTGGGCGCGCGCCTCGCCAAACTTGCTCGGGTCTTCCAAAGCCACCCCGAGCGTTCGCACCCCACTGCTTACTTGGGCCATGAGCGCCGCGATCTCCGGTCGCTCAACGCCGTCGCGCACCAAAAAATCGATGCGGCGCGTGATGATTCGCAAATGTCGTGAAGCCAAGTCGAGGCGAGCAATGGCGCGCTCCTGGGCGAGCAAATGCGGCAGGTGTCGGCGCATCAACGGTGAGATGCGCGCAATCGCGATCGCCGAGTCGAGCGAAACGGTGCAGTCATCGATGAGGCCTTGCGTGCGCCGAAGTCTCTCGAGGGCGAGATTCGCCGCCGGTTCATTGGCGTGGGCGAGGGCGTCGACCACGGTATCGAGGGATTCGGCGAGGGTCGAAACGAGGGTGCGGGCGTCCCGCTTCACGATGCCGGTCAGATTGCGCGGGATGAGGGCGGTCACGATCAGCGCGAGCACACCACCGATCAGCCCGTCGACGCTCCGCACAAACACACCACCGTCGGGGGCCGGGAGGATCATCACCAGCATCGACTGAACACCGGCGGCCACCGCAAAAGCGTTACTCGGCGAAACGAGGCGCGCCACCACGAGGGTCACGAACAGCACACAAGCGATCTGCCACACGCCGGTGCCAGCCACCATGCGCAGAAGCTCGGCGAGCAGAATGCCGACCGTGATCCCGATAACCACTTCGAGCACCCGGCGCGGCCGAGCATCACGGGTGAATCCGAGGGTCGAAATCGTCACCGTCACGGCAACAATCGGCAGCAGATGGCCAAACAGGTAGTGCGCCACGGCGTAGGCGGCGGTCGCGGCGACCACGATCTGGAGTGCCGCGGGCACCGAATTGAGCGACCGCGACACCGAGCTCCGAAGATCAAGGCGGCGCCGGATGTTCCGCTCCAGTTGCCGCAATCGCGCAGCCTGGGTGCCGTCAGCCACCGTGTTCCTCGCCGCTAGCGGGTGACAGCGCCGAGGCGTGGCAGCCGTGGCACGTCAACCTCGGCCCCCGCATCGGTGGGCACGATGATTTCTTGGGAAGCGGCAACGGTGACCTCGCCGGCAACAACGGTCAGCTCGGCGGCAGGATCGGCGGAACGTTTGACCACGGCGAGCGCAATTGGGCCCAATTCGTAGTGCCGCGCTGCCGTGGTGATCTGTCCGACAGCTTTGTCGCCGAGCAGAACCTCGTCTCCCGCAACCGGTAGCACCCCTTCGGAACCGTCAAGGTGCAGAAGTACGAGGCGGCGAGGCGGATGCCCGAGGTTGTGCACCTTCGCCACCGTTTCTTGGCCGCGGTAACAACCCTTGTTCAGGTGCACCGCCGAGCGAAGCCAGTCGAGTTCGTGGGGCAACGACTTGGCATCCACCTCGGTGGCAAAGCGGGGGCGCCAGGCTGCGACCCGGAGAGCTTCGAGGGCCAAAGTTCCAGCGACGACAGGGGTTCCAGCGACGACCGTGGTTCCAGCGACATCGGTGGTTCCAGCAGCGCCAGCAACTCCCGCTAGCCCGGCGAGCTCCGCGCGCGCAACAAGCCGCTCGCTGTAGGTCCACTCCGCCGCCGGATGATCCGCGGCGGTCGCGTATTGAAATCCGCCGGCCACAACAGTCGTCCACGGGTCGCGCCAGATGAGCGGCACACCGTTGGACACAGCACCCGGCAACTCGGGCTCACCGAGAGTGCCCACGGTCGCGAAGTCAGCGCTACGGTCAGCGATTTCGACCCGCAGCATAAACCGCATCCGGTTCAGCCAGGCAACGAGAGGCTCGGCCTGATCTGAGTCGACCAGAATCCAGGCGGTCTCGCCGTCGTCGATGATCCGCAGGGCGAACTCGAGGTGACCGGTGGGATCGAGTTGAAGGGTTTCTGCGGAATCCCCGGGTTGCAGTGCCGCGAGGGACTGCGAGGTGAGGGAGTCGAGCCAGGTAAGGCGGTCTGGCCCAGCAATGGTGATTACGGCGCGATCCGACAGATCCACGATCGCATCACCCTGCGCTAACAGTTTCTGCTCGCGCAGCGGGTTGCCGTAGTGCTGGGGTGGCGAACCGACAGCGCCGGTCACGGCCGCAAACGGGCTCTGCGGCAGAAGTTCAGAATCATTCGACACGGTGCAGGGTTCCTGACGAGTGGGTGCGCAAATCTTGGCCGAGGGCGGCGATATCCCAGGCCCACAAAAGTTTCTTGTCGACGAGGCCATACATGCGTGTCGCAGCACTGTAGGGCTTGGCGGATGCTGTGCGCATGACGGCATCCGTTGCGAGGTCGATCCGCGGGCCCTTGACCTGTCCGAGGTACAGTTCGCTGACACCGCCGGGATGCACGAGCGAGACCTCGATGTCGAAACCACCAGCGCTGTTGCGAAGCCGTTCAACATCCTCGGCCGTGCGGTAGGGCCTCGGGCCGACGCCAGAAAGCATGCCGGGGCCGTGATCACCGGCGTGCGCGGGCCGTGACAACCGCCAGTACCCGGTCTCAGCAACGTGCGGTGTCATCTCTTCGTTGAGGGACCAGGTGTACGAGCTGTAGTTGAGGTAGGGCAGACCATCGTGGGTGAAGCTCAACCGCTGGCCGAACTCGTGCTCGCGAACCTCATTGCCCACCTGATAGTGCACAACGCCGGTGCCCTCCCACAGACCGATCAGCCACGACAGCGGCACAAGTTCGGAAGGAATGGTGGGATCAATCTCAATCACAGGGACACCCGCAATCCGCTCGCAGTCAGCAGTGAGTCAATAAACAGCCCAACAAAGCGTGCGACTAGCGCTGCCCCTTGAAGAGGTTGTGCAACACGACGACCGCCGTGAAACCGATCGCGAGGGTCGCCAGAATGAGGAGGCCGGTAAAAAAAAGTTCGAGCGCTAAAAGCATGAGATAAGCCTAACGGAGTTGGGTTCTGAAAGATCAGCGCACTAGGAGGGCAATTGTGGCACCGGCGAGGATAATTNCCGCCCCGCCGATACTCGCCATGACCCGAGTAACGAAACCTTCTTTGCGCTGAATAACGAGCTGAATGGCAAAACTGGTGAGAATTGCGCCGGCAAACACCAGTGCAACCGCGTCAAGTTGGTTGGCTGCCGGAATCACAAGGCCGCCCACGACGACCGCAATTGCCACCAGCAGCCACACGGAGATGATACTTACTCGCTGCCACGTCATGAACCCATCTTAAGGCGCTTGTACACTGTCGATAGGCACTTTGGAGGACACGTGGCGCAGCTTCTGATCCTGACCTCAGCGGGCGACAGTGACGTCCTTCCCGCCTTGGAACTTCTTAGCCACAAGTCGAGGCAGATCCCCGCACAGGCGGCGGCTCTCGTTACCGCGCCCCCAAGCGATCTGATCCTCGTTGATGCCCGCACCGACTTGGCTGGCGCAAAATCGCTGTGCAAGATTTTGATCGCCACCGGCATCACCGTCCCGCTCATGTTGATCCTGACCGAGGGTGGTCTCGCCGCTGTCAGCGCCGACTGGGGTGTCGATGACGTTCTGCTGGAGAATGCTGGACCTGCAGAGGTGGATGCTCGCATTCGGCTGGCATTGGGGCGCCAGTCGCTGGCACCCTCGAGTTCCAAGATTCAGGCATCCGGGGTCGTCATCGATGAGGCGAGTTATTCGGCGAAGGTGCGTGGCAGACCACTGGATCTCACGTTCAAAGAGTTCGAACTTCTTCGCTTTCTCGCCACCCACCCGTCGCGAGTTTTCACCCGCGAACAGTTGCTCAGCGAAGTGTGGGGCTACGACTACTTCGGGGGAACCAGAACCGTCGACGTGCACGTTCGGCGTTTGCGCGCCAAACTGGGCGACCTCGATTCGTTGATCGGCACCGTGCGCAACGTCGGCTACCGCTTCAACACTGATGACGATCGCGACAACGACGGCGAACTCCCCAGCACCATCATGGATGCCCGGGTCGGCACCGATGGCTAACAAGGCTTTCGGCTCGGTGCGAGCGGTGGCAAACGGCGATGTTCCGTGGCTGCCCGCCCTGATCGAGCGAGCTCGTAGCGTTGACGGTCAACCGCCCTTTTCTGACGGCAGCCTCGTTGAGCTGGCCACCGGCCAGCGCACGGTGCTGGCCATTGCTGAGAGCGCTATCGCCCTGGTCGCGTTGCCGGAAGCAGAGTTTGTGGTGACTCCGGATGCCCGGCGCCGCGGCCTCGGAACGGCCATGCTCGAAGCGTTGATCGAGCAGAGCGACAGCCACCGCGCCAGCGACAGTGGCAGCGGCAGCGGCGATGGCGCGCTCCTCGTCTGGTCGCACGGCGATCACCCTGGCGCTCGGGCACTGGCCGCGAGTCACGGTTTCACCGCGGTGCGCACGCTCCTGCATTTGCGAGCGGATGGTGCGGATTCGGATGCCGGCGCGGGCTCTGGCTCCGATAACGACTCCGGCTCCGATAACGGCTCCGACTCCGGCTCCGGCTCGACGCGACCGCCTCTTCCGGCAGCGACGATTAACAGTTTTCGCCCCGGAGTCGATGATGCCGAGTGGCTGGCGCTGAACGCTCTCGTGTTTGCTGAGCATCCGGAGCAGGGTTCGCTCACCCAAACAGATCTCGACGTTATTCTGGCCGAACCGTGGTTTGAGGCCGACGATTTTCTGTTGCTCAGGGATTCCGCGAGCATCCTGATCGGCTACTGCTGGTTGAAGGTTGAGGGTAGCGACGGCGAGTTCTACGTGGTCGGTGTCCACCCCGATCGTCACAGCCAGGGTCTCGGCCGTGTGCTGGTCGAAGCGGGGCTGAAACGGCTTCGTGGCCGTGGCATCCGCTCGGCACACCTCTACGTTGAGGCAGAGAACCTCGCCGCGGTGCACCTCTACCGGTCGTATGGTTTTGTCGATGACACGATTGACGTGCAGTACGCCCGCACGCTGCCCGCTCACCGCTAGCGGACGTCTCGCGATAACTGAACCGCTAGGCCGCTAGACCGCTAGACCGCTGGGCCGCTTGCGGCTACGCAACTCCGCCGCTACGCCGCTACGCCGCTGGCAGAATTTCGGCCAGCAGCGCTTCAATTCGGGCTTTGATGTCGTCGCGCACGGCACGAACGGTTTCGATGTCTTTGCCGGCGGGGTCGACGAGCTCCCAGTCTTCGTAGCGCTTGCCGGGGAAGATCGGGCAGGCGTCGCCGCAGCCCATGGTGATGACGACATCCGATTCGCGCACGGCATCAACGGTGAGGATCTTGGGGACGTTGTTGGCGATGTCGATGCCCAACTCAGCCATCGCCTCGATCGCTATTGGGTTGATCTGGTCTTTGGGCTCGGAGCCGGCCGAGAGCACGTCAACCCGCCCGCCGGAGAGTTCCTGCAGGAGGCCGGCAGCCATTTGTGAGCGACCAGCGTTGTGGACGCAGACGAACAGGACGGAGGGGCGAGCGGACATCGGAACTCCAGGGGCTGGAAAGGTTGCGGGAAGGTTTGCGAATCGCAGGCCTCACCGTAAGCATAGATGATTGTCTATGCTTTAGCCAGCCCGAGCTCAGCAACCAATTCGCGCACGTGCCGCTCGACGGCATCCCGCACCTCGCGCACTCCGCTCAGCGGCAGCTCCAAGGGATCCGCGAGTTGCCAATCCAAGTACCGTCGCCCCGGATACACCGGACACGCGTCGCCGCACCCCATGGTGATAACGAAGTCTGCGGCACGCACCACCTCATCGGTCAGCGGCTTGGGAAACTCTCCCCCCACCGCGACGCCGATTTCATCCAAAACTGCCACGACCCCGGGGTGTACGAAACCGGCCGGCTCGGATCCGGCGCTGCGCACCCGCACGGCATCTCCCACCAGCGAGGTCAGAATTGCCGCCGCCAGCTGCGAACGTCCCGCGTTCTTCACACAGACGAACAGCACCTCGGGCACTTCGCGCTGGTTGGCGGTACCGACACCGGTAGCTGCACCGACACCAAGCCCTCCCGCAGCTTCGCGCTCAACCTTCGCCAGAGCAGTCAACCTCTCGGCGGCAAATCGCGCTGTGAGAGAAGGCAAGTGTCGAGTGGTGTGCGCCTTCTCGGCCAGCAATGAGTGACTCTCGCGCACGTAGCGAGCGACCGTCTCGGCAGAAAAGGTTCCCCGAAAGCGCTGCGCCAGATCGCTGGCAATGCGGGTGAGCACCGCTTCGGATGCCGGAGCGACGACTTGCTCGGTGCCGAGAGCCTCTGCCACCTCAGCCAACCGGGTCGGCGCTACCGAGTACCAGGCTTGGCGTCCGACGAAATTGCGGTCAACAACTCCGTCGTCGGCAAGCTTTCGAAGGTGGTGGGTGATCGTCGGTTGCGAGAACCCGAGCTGCTGCGCGAGTTGGCTGACGTACGCTCGGCCGTCAGGGCTCGAGGCTATGAGGCTGAGGATTCGCACGCGAGTTGGATCAGCAAGGGCTTGGGATCCGCGGGCTATCCGTTCGGCCGCGCGTTGTGAAACGACGAGGGCTCCCGCTGGTTCGTTTCGGTGACTGGCTGACATGCTCCGAGTTTATCGTCCGGCACCACCGACTCATAGACGAATGTCTATGTATAGGATTGCGACATGACGACGCCGACGACCGCGAGCACCACCACAGCCGTGAGCCCCAGCAGCACGACCGCAGCGCAGCGCATCACCGCCGAATTCCTCGGCAGCCTCCTGCTCGCGGCAATCGTCGTCGGTTCGGGGATCGCCGCCCAACGACTCTCACCCACCGACGTCGGGCTACAACTGCTGGAGAACTCGCTCGCCACGGCCCTCGGCCTGTTCGCCATCATCTTAATGTTCGGTGCCGTGAGCGGCGCCCACTTCAATCCCGTAGTCACCCTCGCCGACAGCATCCTCGGCGAGCGCCCACGGCGCGACGTGCTCAGCTATCTCCCCGCTCAGACCCTCGGTTGCATTGTCGGCGCAGTGCTCGCGAACGTCATGTTTGGCGAGCAGGCAGTCGCCTGGAGCACCAACGAGCGCCTGACCTGGCCGCACGCCCTCAGTGAAGCGGTCGCAACCGCTGGTCTCGTCCTCGTAATTTTCGCCCTCGTGCGCACCCATCGCGCCCACCTTGCGCCAGCGGCGGTCGGGGCCTACATCGGCGCCGCCTACTTTTTCACCAGTTCCACCAGCTTTGCCAACCCCGCGATCACCATCGGACGAATGTTCAGCGACACCTTCGCGGGAATCGCCCCGACATCCGCCCCCGGTTTCATCGCCGCCCAGGTCGTCGGTGGGGCAATCGGAGTGTTCATCGTTCGTTACCTTTATCCGGCAACAAATTCGGTGTCCCGATAGATCTAGCAATGGCAAGATGAAGGCATGGACACACAGTGGCGCGACGAAAGCAACAATACCGAGAACCCGCGGATTGAGCCCGTCGCCGGAACCGACTCACTCGACGAGTACGACCTCGATGAATCGTCGAGTGTCGATGACGGATCTCTTCCCGCTGAGCGCTACCTCGACCGCGAACTCAGTTGGCTGGCGTTCAACCAGCGGGTGCTCGAACTCGCCGAAGACCCCAAGCTGCCGTTGCTCGAGCGGGCAAACTTTTTGGCCATTTTCGCCAGTAACCTCGATGAGTTTTTCATGGTGCGGGTTGCCGGGCTCAAGCGCCGCATCGCCACCGGGCTCGCAGTGCCCACCAATATCGGAACGTCCCCCACGGAAGTTCTTGCCCGGGTTGTCGCCAAGGCCCACGAACTGCAGTCACGCCACGCGCTCGTCTTCCAAGATCAGGTGAAGCCTGCCCTCGATGAGGCGGGCATCCACATCGAGGTCTGGTCCGACCTTGACGATGCCGACCGCTTCCGGGTCGACGAGATCTTCGCAAAACAAATCTTCCCCGTCCTGATGCCCCTTGCCGTCGNCCCGGCCCACCCCTTCCCCTACATTTCGGGGCTCTCCCTCAACCTTTCAATTCGAGTTCGCAACCCGAAAACAGATCGAGTCGAGTTCGCCAGGCTCAAGGTACCCACGCTTCTGCCCCGGTTCGTGCAACTACCCAATGACGGCAGCGGCCGTTTGCGGTTCATCCCGATCGAAGACCTCATCTCCAATCNCCTCGGCGACCTCTTCCCCGGCATGGAGATTCTCGAACACCACGAATTTCGGGTCACCCGAAACGAAGACGTTGACGTCGAAGAAGACGAATCCGAAAACCTCATCAAGGCTTTAGAGAAGCAGATTCTCAATCGTCGGTTTGGGCCGCCCATCCGGCTCGAAATCAGTGACGACATGGATGCCCTCACCCTCGGCCTCCTCATCCGTGAACTCGATATCACCGAACAGCAGGTCTACCGCCTGCCAGCGCCACTGGACCTCGGTGGTCTCTTCCAACTCATGAAGATCGACAAACCGCAGCTCAAATACGCCAAACACGTGCCCACCACGAGCGTCGGGCTCATGCCGAGCGAAACCAACGCCACCCCCAACGTTTTCACGTCCATTTCGCGCGGCGACGTTCTGGTTCATCATCCCTACGAGTCGTTCTCGACCAGCGTGCAAACATTTCTCGAACAAGCGGCAGCTGACCCGCACGTCCTCGCGATCAAACAAACGCTGTACCGCACCAGTGGAGACAGCCCCATCGTCGAAGCCCTTATCGCGGCGGCAGAGTCAGGCAAAGCCGTTCTCGCCCTCGTCGAAATCAAAGCCCGCTTCGATGAGGTTGCCAACATCTCTTGGGCACGAAAGCTCGAGAAAGCTGGCGTGCACGTGGTTTATGGGCTTGTTGGCCTCAAAACCCATTGCAAGCTTGCCCTCGTCATTCGCGAAGAACGAGGCGTGATTCGGCACTACACCCACATTGGTACCGGAAACTACAATCCCAAAACGAGCCGGCTGTACGAAGACTTGGGGCTGTTCACCGCCAGCGATGAGGTGGGCAAGGATGTCNCCCGCCTGTTCAACGAACTCTCGGGCTACGCCATTGAGAAGAAGTTCAAGCGCTTACTCGTTGCACCGTTGCACTTGAGGAAAGGGCTTCTCAAACGAATTGAGAATGAGATCGTGAACGCACGCGCCGGACTCCCCAGCGGCATCAAGATCAAAGTGAACTCCATCGTCGACGAAGCGATCATCGACGCTCTCTACCGCGCCAGCATGGCCGGAGTTCCAGTCGATCTCGTCGTTCGCGGAATCTGCGCGCTCACCCCGGGGGTCGAAGGCCTCAGCGACAACATTCGTGTGCGGAGCATTCTCGGCCGCTATCTTGAGCACGCACGCATCCTCACCTTCGCGAACAACGGAGACCCTCAGGTCTACATCGGTAGCGCCGACATGATGCACCGCAACCTCGATCGACGCGTCGAAGCCCTCGTGCGCCTCACCGATCCCGCGCACCTCGACTACATCGAGTCGCTCTTTGAGCTGGCAATGTCTGACGAAACGTCGTCGTGGTGGCTCGACTCGAGCGGCAAGTGGAATCGACACAACCTCGACGATTCGGGCGAACCCCTTCAAGACATGCAGAATGTTCTCGCCAACAACATCAGTCTTCGACGTCGAACAGGATCAACCCGGTGAGCCTCCCCCTTCCCCTCGAGCAGACCTCCCCCCTCCTCGCGGCGGGTGGGG